>Ga0315295_10000294_pt1 | contig 41797 bp, 35 predicted proteins | sample YL17G14_0_MG_FD_204453 | JGI IMG/M metagenome (GOLD analysis project Ga0315295, IMG submission 204453) | Sediment microbial communities from Yellowstone Lake, YNP, Wyoming, USA - YL17G14_0 | ecosystem: Environmental > Aquatic > Freshwater > Lake > Sediment | place: USA: Wyoming | collected...
CGGAAGAGAGAAAAAATTCTCCGCAGGGAATGAGTGGAGTTTTTCTGAGAGGGGCCTGCCCTGAGTGCGGAGGCTCCCTGATCTTTGAAGAAGGTTGTGTGAAGTGTTTCTGCGGCTATTCGGACTGCGGGTAAGAGTCCGTCGCGCATAGAGCATAGGGTAGTTCACCATTTAATCTTTCTTTCCTTTTCACAAGACGCCTCATACGAAGAGAACATAAGAGCATGCATGCTATTTTGTGTAACCTCTCAGAAGATGGTGTGAAAAAATACATTTCGAGCAACAACTTTTCTCCCGCCCACAGGGTTGTGAGGATTGGAGAAGCTTTAGGGCGGAACCTCTTGAGCAAGTCGTATAGTCGTTAGTCAGATAGTCGACTACTCAAATGACTATAAGACTATAGGACTATGAGACTATGTGACAAATTTAAAAGACCGCCTTCTAAAGCTTGGACAAGACTCCCAACCCTGTGGACCAAGGCACAGTGCACCAATTTTTTCACACCTTCTTCTGAGGGATTGCAATTCTGCAATCCTTTTTTTATTTGAAAAAACATATCTAAAAGTCCTTTGACTTTATTACAAATTTGGACACATATCATCATTTAGGCTTTCCCAATCAATATATTTTTCAGTAAAATAGTTATTGACCGGTGGAGCCTCACCATATCTTTTAATATACCATTTTAACAATCGTTCTTGCTCAATCCTAGCCTCTCTCTTATCTGCCCACTTCATGATGGAATATTGTACTCTATAATTCTTATGCATTTCTGGGAAGTTTGTATGTTTCTTTATGAGATATAATCTTTTCCCTTCGGCATTAGCATATTTCTTGCCTTCTATGGCACCACGAAAAAAATTTATTCCCTTTTTAATATTTTCTGATCGGCTTATTTGAAGGATTCCATCCTTATCGTTGTCAAGAAACCTTGGGATTTCAATAGGAAATCCTTTTGAATCAACTAAACGCACTCTATAGACTCCACAACCATCAAAATCCGGATTCTCTTCAATATCAATCCATCCAAGCCATCCTGACACAGTTTATCCCCCCTTAATAGAATATTTTTAAGAGTACCTAAAGAAACATCTCAAGAGGCTCCTTGGGGTAGCTAACCCTTTTGCGAGATCTTCCTGATTACCCGATTATTACCATCCACAAAAACAAGCTTTGGTCAGTAGCTCTTTGCTCTACGATCCTCTATTAGACAATAACTGGCAATGATAATAAGGTCTCCCTTCCTTGCGAGGTGGGCAGCTGCTCCATTTACACAAACGATTCCAGAATCTTTTTCCCCCCTCATGACATAGGTTTCAAATCGATGCCCATTAGTAATGTTGTAAACATGGGCATGTTCAAAGGGAAAGATATCTGCTGCTTTCATCAAGGTTTCATCCAAAGTAAGGCTCCCTTCATAATGGAGATCAGAATCGGTCACGATTGCTCGATGAATTTTGGACTTCAACATGAAACGTGCCACTTGAATCTCTCCTAACTGAAGCTTAATCTAACGATACTGGCGACCGTAAAGTCACTCGGGTCCTAATGGGTATAAATACCGATCTCCATCCCGTAATCTCTAGCTATTTATCCAGCACTTCTCTGACCTTTCTTACCAACTCGTTTACTGTAAAGGGCTTCTGGATGTATTCCATCCCCTTCTCTAAAATACCATGATGAGATATAACATCCTCTACATAACCAGACATATAAATTACCACTATCTCTGGATATAAAGATGATACGCGTTTTGCTAATTCAGGACCGTGCATTTTAGGCATCACTATGTCTGTCACCATAAGATGAATGGGTCCATCATGCTGATCACAAACGGAGAATGCATCGCCTTCATTAGATGCCTCCAAGACCCTATATCCTTGCATCTTTAGAATTCGGGCAGTTACCTTCCGGACTTCCTCGTTATCCTCTACTACTAAAATCGTCTCATCTCCACGAGGAAGCCCCTCCTCTACCTCCTTCTCTTTTACCTCGTCTATATCCTGAGGCTCGTCAACTCGTGGAAAGTAGATCTTAAAGGTTGTGCCATAACCCAGCTCACTATATACCCAGATATCTCCTCCACTCTGCTTCACAATCCCATAGACGGTAGATAACCCCAGCCCTGTCCCTTTGTCCTTCTCTTTTGTCGTAAAGAAAGGCTCAAAGACCTTCTTTTTGACTTCCGGAGCCATTCCCATCCCTGTATCACTCACTAAGAGCATTACATAACGACCTGGTTTTACTCCAATATGACTACGAGCATAGACTTCATCCAATTCTACATTAGCGGTCTCAATAGCCAATTTTCCACCAGAAGGCATGGCATCCTTGGCATTGACCACAAGGTTGATAATGACCTGCTCGATCTGCCCAGGGTCGGCCTTGACTCTTCCCAAGTCATTAGCCAAACAGGTGATCAGTTTGACATCCTCACCAATTACCCGACGAAGCATCTTGTCCAGATTTTTCAAGAGGGTGTATAGATCGATGACCTTCATTTCCATCATCTGGGAGCGGCTGAAGCTCAAAAGCTGACGGGTGAGGTCCGCTGCCTTTTCTGATGCCCTATTGATTTCCTCAAGGTTTCCTTTCAAGGGGTTCTCTTCTTTAAGTTCATGAAGGGAAAGCTGGCTATAGCCTTTGATGATAGTAAGAAGGTTGTTGAAGTCATGGGCAACGCCTCCTGCCAGACGACCAATGGCCTCCATTTTCTGAGAGTGGCGAAACTGTTCCTGAAGAGTGTTCATCTCTTCTTCTGCCCTTTTCCGCTCCGTGATATCACTGAGAAAGTTCAAGGTGGCAGGCCCCCCCTCCCAGGTAATCAAGGCTGCACTAATTTCTAACCATTTGATGTTCCCATCTTTATCCAAGATTCTAAAGTCATAGATATGAGGAAGCTCTATACCCTGGAGTCTTTTTAAGTGGTTCTCAACCACCATCTCCCTATCATCAGGATAGATGAATTGGGTAAATGGCTTAGAGGATAACTCTTCCTGAGAGTAGCCTGAGATCTTTAACATTTTTGGGTTTGAGAACTTGATCATCCCGTCTTGGGCGATGAGGATACCCTGGTTGGCGTGCTCCACGACCAGATGATATTTTTCCTCAGATTCCCTAAGCGCTTCCTCTGACCGCTTTCGCTCCGTAATATCAGAGAGAATCACGATGATTGTCCCATCATCCAATAAGGTTGGCTTAAGTTCTATCTCCTTTATCTTCCCATCTTTACAAACCACACTGAAGATCCTATCCACCCCTTGTTGGATAACATCTTTTTTCCAGGACTTGATGATCTCTCCCTTGTATTTTGGAAAAGGTTTACCCTTATGAAACCAATCCTTCCCAGAGAAGACATCTTGCAGAGTATATCCAACGATTTGAGTGAACGAAGGATTGATGTAAATAAACCTCCCTTCCTTATCGATCAGAGCTACACCATAAGGGGCTTTATGGAGGATAGGGAAAAAAGTCTCCCTTTCCTTTTCTAATAACTCTTCTGTTCGCTTTAACTCCGTTTCAGTCTTTTCAAGTTTGATAATTTGATTTCGCAGTTCCACCAGTTCATCTATCAACTGTTTTTTGGTTTTGTCTTGATCTTCCATTTTATGGAGCTAGAAAAAAAGAATAATTCTCAAAATTTTAGGAATAGTGTCGAAGCTTTTTATTTCTATAATTTCCTCTTAATTTTGAGCCATCTCTCGGGTTTACAACAGCCGAACATTGTCTATTAACCTGATACTTCCAATTCTAACTGCAATAGAAGCTAATGCTGAGTGGTTTATGGTTGAAAGCTCCTCCAAAGTCTCCAGGTCAGCGATGCTCACATAGTCAATTTTTGCCAGAGGCTCTTTATTTATAAGGGAGACCATTTCTTGTCGAAGATGTTCAGCCCCCCTTTCACCTTCATTGTAAAGCTGATGAGCTAAGGTAAGGGCCTTGAAAAGGATGATAGCCGCCTTACGTTTCTCAGGATCAAGGTAAATATTTCGGCTACTCATTGCCAGTCCATTCTCTTCCCGGATGGTAGGTAATACTACAACCTCCAGGTTCATGTTTAGGTCAGCAACCATCTTCTTAATAACAACTGCTTGTTGGGCATCTTTCTGCCCAAAGTAGGCCCTGGTCGGCTCCACAATATTAAAAAGTTTAGCCACAACCGTAGTCACTCCCTGGAAATGCCCAGGGCGACAGGCTCCCTCTAACCTTTCAGTGATTCCATCTACTTTAACCCAACTATTAAAGCCAAGCGGATACATATCTTCAACGGAAGGCATAAACACGACGTCCGTTTTTTCTTTTTGTAGCAGGTCAAAATCTCGGTCGGGGTCACGTGGATAAACTGCGTAATCTTCGCCTGGACCAAACTGAGTGGGGTTAACAAATATACTTACAATGACCACTGAATTTTCTATCCTGGCTTGTTTGACTAATGATAGGTGACCCTCATGAAGGTAGCCCATTGTCGGCACAAAACCCACCATATCGGTTATCTGGCTTCTAAAGAATCTCATTTCGGCAATGGTGTTAATTATTTTCATTTAATCTCCTATTTTTAACATGAATTTATATATATCCCTGACAGTATGACCGAAGTTACGATACTAAAACGCTAAATTCCATGCCTAAAGAAAAAATTTAGCCTACTTAATACCTTTTATTAAAGAGGGGATTCGCGCACATTTTTGTAAAACGATGGGTTATCACGTTTCCATTGACAATTCATTTTTAGCATCGGGATGTATTAAAATTCAGACAGATTGGCAAGGGCTATTCATACCAACCAAAGTCACTGGCAGCCTTTGTCATCATCCATACGTTAAAGGGGGGTGCTTTAGGGGGTAATTCACATCCTGGTGAGAAGGCAAAACCGCCCTGGCAATTTTTGCCTTTCTCTATAACCACTCTAGAACTCTCGTAGATTTCTTGAGGCGTCCTTGTCTGGATAATTGCAGGGTCCAAATTGCCCATTATAATGTCTTTGGGAAAATACTCCGTAACAGTAAGGAGATCAACCTCATGACCAACACTGATAATGCCTGGATCTCCCATTGGTACCTGGCCCCAGAAGGGGAGGTTGGCATTCTGTTCTCCACATATGTGGGTGAGGATGTGCTTATAACCCAGACATAGTATTTTCTCATGAAGCTCCTTTATATAGGGATAAACAAATTTCTCAAACTGATTAGGTGAAATAATCTGATTTGATGCGGTTGGTTCGGCAGTAAAAGGTAGCACACCTTCTACGCCAAGAGTTTCTTTCCAATATTCAGCCAAACTTAAAAAAAAGTTAGTAGATAGCTGAAGCATGTGATGGGCGAGTTCAGGTTTCTTAATCATCCACTTACAAAGCTTTTCCACACTGCAGATATTGGCAGCGACGAAAAAAGGACCACCAAAAAAAATCTCTAAATAAAATTGTTCGTTATTCAGCCTTTCCTGTATTGCTAGCTTATTGAAATCTACCAATAGGGGCACAAAACCTGCCTTTTTGAAATCAGGAACTTTCATATTCCAACCATCTTCTTCTGTTTCCACAGGATAGCGAGTTATCATTGGTGCCTGGCCAAATTCGCCAGTGGGGTACTTGATTTCCCCACCAAATTCCCAGGCTCCTAAGGAACCATACAAAAAGTTAGGAGTGAATACCCAGCCATATTGCTTACAGCACCATTGCTGTGCATCAAATGCCTTCTTTGGGTTGTTGTAACCGTCTGCAATAGTATAACCGGCATTTAGCGCGGCAAAGCCTGGGTAACCAAGTGGCCAAACTGGGACTCGATCTGGCTTCTCACGTCTTAACAATGCCTCCATCCGTTCCCTATCATTCATTCTGATGCAGTCCCCCTTTCATATTATTGAAACTATGATACCAACCCACCTTATATTAAACTATCTAATGTATCGAAACAGAGGTTTAAATACTCATTACGATTGGTTGTTTCATATGCATGACAATGAGCACCTCTGTCCAATATATTGGTTCAAATATCAAGGGCTATAAGATTTTAGGCAAAATAAAAGAGGTAAAATTGAAATTTATTTAAGATCCTTTCGTTTAAATAGTTTAAAAATGGATCCCTTCACTAAAAGCACTTGCCTCAATTGCCCCCCCAGTGGCTAAGGCCTTCTTTTCCTACTGATGAATTTTGGCTTGACGATATAAAGCAACAAAGGATGCAGGGTTAGGCACAGAAGGACGTTGGTCCCCATGATCATTGAAAGAAAGAAACCCACCTCTGCCTGGAACTTCATTTCAGAAAAGAAGTACCAAGTCAAGATCGGTAGTATGACTGTCACCCCCGTATAGACCACCGCCTTGCCGCACGTGCAGATGGACTGGATGATCGTTCTGTCCCAATCATACCCTTGGAGTGGAAACTCCTCAATGGCGCGGCTATAGAGGTAGATGGCGAAGTCGACCCCAAGGCCTGCGCCAATGGCAGCAATAGGAAGCGTGTTGATCGAAAGCCCAATACCCATTAATGACATGTAAGTAGCAGCCACGCTATTCGCTAAGATCAAAGGAAGGGTCAGCATGAGACCGGCAATAATAGATCCATAGGAGAAGGCGCAGAGAAGAAAAATGGCTAAGTACACTGTAAGGTCTATCATGAGATGGGACCGTTTCATCTCCTCATTGAGGGCAATTTCCATCCCTATCCTTCCGCCAGCCAACTTAAATTCCCCTTTCTCAATTTTCATTGGATGATTTTTGAAAAAATCGTAAGCTGCATCACGGATGCGGAGCAAATTCTCTGAGGTGTGATCAGAAAAAAATAGAGTGATCTGTGCTCTCTCTAACTCTTTGTCTATAAATCGGCTCATTGTAGCCATGCCAAGGGTATTTTTCATAAATCCTAAAAGCCCCATCAACTGCTTTTCGTTACGCGGTAGTTGGTAACAAGTAGGATCACCATCGTGAAATGATAGATTGAGCATTTTCCCCATATCAATGATAGATACGGAAGACTTGTAAATATCCGGCAACCTTTCGGCCATGTGGTTGGCAAATTGCTCAAATGTTGCCGGAACAAGTGGATCGTATACCGATTCTTTGGCCCCTTCATAAAAAAGTATCAAACTTTCTGATGAAGCATCAAATATCTGGTTAATCTGCTCCTGGTCTTTGTTGTATGTGTGGTGAGGGTAGAGAATAGGCGAGCCAGGGGTGGGATCTCCAATCTTGAGTTTGCTCGTCTGCCAGAAGCAAAAGATCGTTAATAAAATAATCAGGGCCCCTATCACATACCGGCTCCCAGGAGCAATGGAAAAACGGGTTATTCTAATCATGATCCTGGCTTTCCAATCCACTTGACACTTCTCTTTCGCCCAGGCTTCACTGGCCACCTTGAGATGGATTGCGCTGCAAACAACCGGCACCATGAACCCAGTTAGGATAATACTCATCATCCAGAAGCTCATGATGATAGCCAGATGTTGCATCAGGGCAATCTTGGCGATAAACAACACCGAGAAACCGGCGACGTCTGCGACCACTGCCGCAAAGTTGGGGATAAACATGGTCCGCATCGTCTCATAACACGCACGGATTCGATCATTTCCGCTCGCATTCAACTCCTCAAAGTAGCGGTAGGCGATCTGATGCGAGTTGCCGATCATTCGGGAACCCACAAGAAAGGCAAGTACATAGAGTAGAGGATTGAAGTTTATCCCAGTAAAACCAATAAATCCTAACCCCCATATAGTGAGAATGAGGGCGTTGACCAGGGGTGAGATCATGCCTGGAAAATTGAGAAAGATAATGTACAGAATTAAGGCAATCGCGAATACGCTGATGGCAAAAACCATGTACATCTGTGGCTTCAAACTATAAACCCAGCCCATAAGCATAGGATAACCTACGATATGAATTGATGTTACTTCATCCGAATAGGCCCGATCCAATTTTTTCAAAATATTAAATACTTTTTCATAAGAGATATTTTCCCTAAATTCAGTAAAGATTAAAGCTGCTGTGCCATCCCTTGAAACCAGCGTTCCATTGTAAAAAGGGTTAGAGAAGATATTCTTTTTTAATAGCACCATCTCCTGTTCATTTTTGGGTACGTCAGGAAACATTAACTGATCAATGGCAATCTCACCCTTGGCCTTCGTCTTGACTACCTTCACCGAATTACTCGCAATTGATACCGTTAGGATTCGGTACACCTCATCCCACAACTCGACCTCTTCAGTAATCTTCTTAACCTTGCCCAGTGTCTTCTCATTGAAGATATCTCCGCTTTTCGCCTTCACAGCAATAACTACCGTTGAACCCCCGCTGCCGAAAATCTCAGAAAAGCGGGCATGCAGTTTGAGATACGGATGATTATATGGAAGCATTTCTTGTAATATCACCTCACTCCTAATCTTAAAAGCACCATACAGAAAGACCCCGGTGATAACCAGGATAACTATCAGTACTGTCAGCCTATAACGGGTTAAAAACCACGAGATGCGATCCAATCCTCGAAGTTCATTCCTATTTTCCATGATTTCTCCTTAACTAAATATAAACTATACTGATTCCACCAGATGTTGAGTCGGGTTTCTCCTGGCCGCATTAACAATCTCGGCTATGTCTTGGACCTTAATTTTTTCTTCCAATCCCTCTGACTTAACTGCATCGTCCAACATTTTAGAACATATAGGACAAGCGACAGCTAAGATCTCAGCGCCCGTATCCAATGCATCTCTAATCCTAATCCTGCCAGGGCTTTCTTCACCTGCTCCTAAAATATCGGTAAAAAAGTTTCCACCTCCGCCTCCACAGCAAAAGGCATTCTTTTTATTTCGATTCATTTCTACCAACTCAAGTCCAGGGATACACTTCAGTATTTCCCTCGGCGCATTATATACATTATTATGCCTGCCTAAATAACAGGGGTCATGATAGGTGACTTTAACCTTATATTCGGAAAGAGAAATCTTTTTATCTTTCATAAGCGTGGATAGAATCTGGGTATAGTGCCAGACCTCGAAGTTTCCTCCCAGCTTAGGATATTCCTTTGTGAAAGCATTAAAGGCATGGGGATCTAAGGTTATTATCTTTTTAACCCCATTTTCTCTAAAGTTTCTGATATTATCCTCAGCCAGCTTCAGAAAGAGCCCATTTTCACCAAGAACCTTCACATCATTCCCATCGCTCCTTTCCTTATTACCCATTATGCCAATTGATAAACCTGCCTCAGCCAGTAAAGTTCCTACGAACCTAGCCATCTTTTCCCCACGTTCTTCACACGAACCCACATCCCCAACATAAAAGAGATACTCCTGATCCGAAAATATCTGAATGCCACTTCCCTCGGCCCATTTCCCCCTTTTATTTTGTACTATCTTATAAGGGTTGCCTATCTTAGTGATAGCATTCAAATAATCCCTAACAGAAGGGGGTATAAGCCCCGTATTAACTAATTCTGCCTTTGCAGCTTCAAAGATATTGAGTAAGTCTTCTTTAAAAGTGAATACGCAATGTTCCTTACAATTTCCACATGTAACACATGAATAAAGGATTTCTGCATAATGCCTACTTGTCTTTATCTCTTTTTTAAGCCATGCATTTATAAGCCACATCCTTCCACCAGCAGCATAGGTATCGAGTCCGAATTTCAGGTAAGAAGGGCAATTGAAGTCTTGATAATTCTCTGTGAATTTACAAAACCCACATCGAAAGCATCTATGAACAATCTCTTCATATTCCATCTATTCCACCTCCCAATTTCCAGGATTCATGATTCCATTAGGATCCAAGTTTTTCTTTATCATCATCATAATTTTTAGGGTATTAGGGTCCATCCTTTCCATGGCCATTTTCTGCTCTTCTATATTGGGCTTCCAAGGGATCCCCCCTTGGTTAAAGGCAAATACAATCAATTCATGCAGTGCTTTTCTAACCCTGTCCATCAAATCGGAGTCTACCCTATTGAATGGAAAGCCAAAACCAAACATCATTGCATGGCCTCTCCCAATAACCCTCGCCAAACCAGCATAATCTAATTTGTGCTTATCACCTACCTCTTCTAATCTTTTAGCAAACAATGGATATTTTTCAATCAAAACGATTGGCCCAGAATAGGTAAATCCTCCCCCCTTCTTATCATCTGCAAGTGTTCGCGTTATCCACTTTTGAGGTGCCTCCAAGAGTCCAGGTTTTATCATTGGTAGTACCCACATAAACCCGCCATCTTTATTTTCTCTGAACTCCTTAAGAGAATCCCATACCATTTTCCTTTTGAACTCAAGCTCATCATCAGTGTCTCCAGTGATATATAAGGTTACATAATGGTACCCTTTAAACATTGGGGGATCGAAATGGATCCCTGACTGGCTCCCGATGAGTATATCTTCTACCATCTCAGTATGGGTGAGGTTAAATAGAATATCCGGAATAAGATCTGCTTTATCTGTTACAAACATTTCCACATCTCTTATCTTCTTTTTCGGATAGAGTTTAAGGCCCACTTTGGTAATGATGCCGGTTGTCCCAAGCCAACCCAAAAAAAGTCCTGATAAGTCGGGCAGGGTAGGACCTTTAGAAAACCAGTCCGGTGACATAGCACATGAACCAATCCTGCAAATCTCCCCGGTTGGTAGCACGACTTCTAACCCGCTAACCATATCTGAAGTGAAACCGTACTGCTGGGTTAAACGACCCTGCCCATGTATTACAACACTTGATGCAATAGTTGTAGCTGGTGGTGCCTCAACAGCACTATGTCTTAGATTAGGATAATTCCTTTCCAAATAAGCACCTAATGCACCTTGAGAGACCCCTCCTTCGACAATCACATATCGTGCTTTCTCATTCACTCCCAATATGTTTCTCATTCTTTTCATATCGATAACAATCCCTCCTTTTAAGGGATTAATCAGTCCGGCTAATGACATACCTCCCCCCATTGGAACTAATGGTATTTTCTTCTCATTAGCCAACTCGACGATCTTTTGAACCTCCTGAGTTGTTTTGGGAGCCACCACATAATCTGGCGGCTTATGAATTGGCATCAAACCAGAATCTCGTGCATAAAAATAAAGCTCTTCTGCCTGATTTGACACATGTCCTTCACCTACTATTTCGACAAGAGACTTATAGAAGTCGATCATTTTATTCTACCCCCTTCTCGCCTATGGCAATTTTACATAAATCAATAATGTGGATTGGAGATATCCCCCTTTTTGAGACTTTTTCAGACAAGGCTAATTGACAAAAGAGACAATTAAATACACAATATTTTGATTTATTCTTTACCATATCATCTATATTTCTTTTTTGTACATCATTGGCTAGCTCGTACCTGTCTCCCACTCTCAGAGGTTCTCCACAACAAAGGGCATTATCCCCTTGATATTCCCTTTCAACCAGCTCGACCCCAATTAGATCAAATATATCTCCTACAAAATGATATTTATCTGGAGAGAGTCGAGACGAGCAGGGTCGCTGATAGGCTGCTTTGATATTCAGAGGCGTTATTTCACTCTTCAATTCTCGTAGCCTCTCATATAAGTATTCAAGATAATGGATGGGTTCGAATGGGACCTCCATACCATAAGCTGGGGCAAGAGATGTGAAGGAGCCGTAACACTCATCATGCATACATATCAGCTTTTTAATTCCAAGTTGGTTAATCTTCTCAATAACCCGAGGAAGCCTTTCTTTTATTACTGATGATTTGGCAAAATGCAGATAAACAGCCTGACAAAAGAATTCCATCCCAAGAATGTAAGAGGACCTGATACCATCAAATAACTTTCCCCTTGCTAATTCCATGAATTCACCTATCAGGCAGCAGGATAATGCCTTTTCCTTAATCTCCCCTACTCTATATTCTCCCCGAGGTTCTCCAATATTGATCCACAGATTTGTAACAGGTCTGGATGAGGTAAGCATACCATTTTCTTCTCTGCGCTCAGAGATCATGTAAAATGGGTGATTTCCCTTTGGGCAATATTCTTGGCACCCATAACACGTTACACAATCGTGTAAGATAAAAGATTTCTCTCCTTTGATTATTTTCATCATCTCGTCGTGTGCTGTCTCTCTATCTACATTTATATACTGACACTTAACCAGACAATCTGCCGTTAGGCAAGAAGCGCAAAGATCCTGATTAAATTTCAATGCGTACATATAGAATCCCCCCTTTGACACACAGTGTTCGTTAAGGTTATTTTGTATTTATTATCTTTTAGAATCCCCCTTTTAAAGCATATGGACCATCCTCCTATGATGGGCCACCGACAAAACTTTCGGCTCACATAGCTAAATGATATCGAGGTTCCAGGGCCGTATTCTCTTTACAAAATGCATCTTTAATTCATACTGGACTACCAAGGTTTTATCAAGGGAATCCTGGAACCCAAACTCGACAAACCCTCTTTTGTGAAGAGGAACAGTTTATAATGAATCGTAGATACCCACGGGCAGAGCCAGTAGAACTCTGCCCTTTGGGTCTATTAGAGATACGTTTGTTATTTTTCCTTCTTTACCATGCCCTTTAGGCTGACATCTGCCCGAGTCCAAAAAGCCGGAAGCTGGTAAGATTGTACCACGGTGCTATGCAGATCCACATGATCTCTCATAAGGATTAGGGCTCCGGACCATGAAAATATGCCCATTTCAGGGATGAAGGAATAGTTGACCTCATATGACCTATATAGCCGTCCCTTTTGATCGTAATTCTGGATGAGGTGGTAATTAAATGTTTCTTTATCTACGTAAAAAATTCGCTTGCCATAAACGTAGTTCTTGTCCAATTGGGTCAGCTGTACAACATACATCGGCCGACGCTCTAACTTCACATTCCGAAACTCCAATCCTTTGGAACTGCAATACTCCGCTCCGTCTAATGTGGGGGCCCGTATCAGGAACTCCTGCTCTCCAATGACTTCAAATTTGTATGGGTAGCGAGTGGGTGATAGCTTTTGCATCCACCCCTCATTGTCATCGTAAATGCAGTCTATTCCCATAATCGGATCCTGGGAGTCTGTGGCGCTCATTTTCCGCACGCGCCTTAAAGAAGGGATGTAAATCATTAGCTGGTCTCCTTTTTGGGGATCCAGAAAGTAGGCTGCACTCTGCACTATGCCGGCTATATCTCGTGGGGCATTAAAACCTAATACGAAAGTCTTGAATTCTCCCTGTTCTTTTGCACGTTCATCGAACCATCCATAGGGTTCCATCATGACGCGTCCCGAAAGTCTGAGGTGATTTACCTCATATATGCCATCAATATCTATTTTCAAATTTTTGTTATACCCTATCATACGTCCCAGTAGCCAGAAATCAAGGCCAAAAGACAGGTACCGCTTTTCTATGTCGAACATAACCTGTTGTGCCTTAAATGGTCCTGATGGCTTCGGAAATGGGAAACCAGCCACCCAGGTCTCTGGGATGATATACCCATCCTTATCCAATTTCGGCTTCCCCTCATTCTGTTTGGTTGCCTCAGCAATAGGCAGTGCATAGTAATACTGCCGTGTGGGAATAATCTCAAATTCAGGAATATTACCTGCATGGGGAGGTCCACCCGGTTTGATCCGATTATAAAGATCGGGGGACATCAACTCCTTGAACCCCGGGTATTTTTCTAAATCCTTATACGTGTACTTGCCTGGTTTGATCTCTGGAGCAATCTTCCCCACCACATCCGGAGCCCTGAACCCAACCACCCCAGCCCACGAGCTCTTCATCTTCTCCACGTCATAACACAACCTGTCATAGAGCGCCTTTGGCAAAACCTGTTTAGGGCCAAACTCTAACAAAAACGGCCGAGGATCATCAGCATAGAATGACTTGTGCTTTTCAATTGCAGTAATCGTTGGTATGTATGTCTCTGGATGTGGTATTTGAGCCAATACCGCTAATGGCAAAAAAGTGGCTACTATAAAACAAGCGAAAAAATATGTTATAAATGTTTTGAATTCCTTCATGGTTATACCTCCTTTTGATTTTCTTTATGTTGAATCAACTTATTCAGCTAAAACTTGTAACTGACCGTAAAGTAAATCTGATCTTTGTGTTCAAGTGGTTGAAAATTCACACCCTTATCTTTCGCATTAATCAACAATACCCCCAAAGTATATTTCCAACGATGACTCTGTTCCCAGGCCACCTGACATTTAAAGATATCACCATGGTTCGTGATGTCCCGAAGCCAGAAGAACATGGGTTGAAGCTTGTTGTGAAAATACGTCGTATTGATCATCAATGAGGTCTGGTAGTTGTCCTTTTTTATAGTCCCTGAGAAGTCCTGCAGCTTGAAATTATTGGGGTAATCCATGATTCTACGATGGTAGAATTGGGGAGATATCATGAAATAGGCTTTGGAGTTCAGAAAAGGAATCTTCACCTTCCAATCTGCACCTACCGCCCAACGAAATTCATCTGACTTTTCATACGTATTGATCTCGCTCGCATTTGTGAAATCAAAAGCATAAAATGCCTCCAACCGCAATACCGGAGAAACACCACCCAAAAAGCTTGCCTTCACCCACTCCAAATCCCGCGTGAACGTAGCCCCCACATATCGAAAACGTGGATAAAACCCTTCCATGGCCGGATGGATAATAAACCTCCCGTCAAAGGGAGAGACCTCCATCCGAGGAGGAAGAGGAAGTGCCCTCCTTACCGCATCGTTTTCCCGCCCATAAAAGTAGTTTAACGTGATGATCGAATCCCAGATAATAGAGCGGACTCTGAAACCGAATTCCATCCCTCCATGTTCAAAGGGATGATTTGGTTTATTGAGATGTTCATCAAAAGAACCCAGATGCGCATAATCGAAAGGAGGAAAAGGACCTCCGAGAGGAATCTCAACGTTCGGCGCCCAAATGCCAAACAACTCATTTCCGGGTACAATGCGCTCATTAGCTCGAAATTCAAGATTGGGATTAAAAATAAATTGAAACCCCAGATCTTTCAGCCAGCTTGATTTTAACGGCGGTCGATACTCCGCCCTTACCAACCATAGTGGAAGAATTGTATTCTCAAATTGCAAATCACTCATACCCCGCCTCTGATCAACTGGGTTAATTTGATCCATAAGCCGAAACCCATCAGTCTCTCCCCACACAACGACTTGCTTTCCAACCCTGAAGTAAAAGTCTCCCGGATACCAAGTGACATGAAGTTCATTGAGCAGATCGCGACCATCATCAAAGATATAGAGCCGTTCTCGGGAACCATTAAAACCCTTATCCTCCCATTCATTGTTGTTCCTCAATATCGGGTAAGCCCAATCTGCATTCACCTTGCCACTCCCAAATAATTTCAAGTCAGGATGGGGTGAATATGCCACTTCCAGCAAGCCTTGAAACAGTGCTGATTGAAAATTCCTTTTCGTGTCAAAGTAGTCATTGTTTGGGATACCATAGCTCACGCCCTGTTGAGCATAGCCCATCAATGTAACGGGTTTTCCCAAGAGATCGAAATCGATCGCCAGGGTTTGATTGGCGGACGAGGCCATAAAAACCATTGTCACCAAAACCATTAAACTCAAAATCAATAATTTCTTCTTTTTCATATCACCCTCCTTATTCATCAATGGCTTGAAAATTTATGACAACTTTCTCCTTCTACCTCTTCATCGTATCGATTCCTCTGCGGTTTCTCTTCACCTCCTTCCTGTGGAAGTTCTTTCCCTACTGTTTTCTATTAGTTTCCAAGAATTCCCATCCTTATTGCTCTGATAAATACAACCTTCCTTGCCCACAGCGACAAAACTTACAGAATCTCTTGGAGTAACTCGATAGAGCCACCCATACGCTATCGGCGGCTCAATCCTTGCATCCATAAAGGTTCTTCCTCCATCTGTACTAGTTAATAAAAGGGCATCGCCCACAATGATGATAATGTTTTTCCCATTCGAAGCGATCCCGAAAAGGTGGGTCTTCGGTATACCGTTTGTTACTTTCCGCCAGGTTGCTCCCCCATCAAATGTTTTGGCGACATAACCGTCTATGCCTACAACCCACGCTGTTAGAGAGTTGACGGCAATCACGTTGAATAGGAAATTTCCCCCAACCATCTCCCCTGTCTTTTCTGAAAAATCAAACTCGCCGGCTTGGCGTTTCCAGGTCTTCCCACCGTCATTTGTTTTGTAGATGTAACCAAATTCGCCCGCCGTCCAACCATTGCGTTCGTCACAAAATGAAACGCTCTTTAGAATAAAGTCCTCATCACTGAATTGAACTTTCCAGATCTTACCACCATCCTCGGTATATAGAATGGTGGTCCTTTCGGCAACAATCCAACCTTTTCGAGCATTTACGAAATGGACCCCCTCTAAAAAATACGGGATCGGACTCTTTTGTTTTACCCAGCTTTGTCCACCGTTTTCCGTAAAGAGGATTGTCCCACTGTCACCCACGGCCCAACCATTCTTTGGGTCCACAAAATAGATAGAAGTCAAAGTATAATTGGTACCGCTTGTCTGAGGCTTCCAAGTTTTCCCACCATCCACAGTATGCAGAATAGTCCCCCAACGACCACACACCCAACCCTCTTTCTCTGTCGGATAACTCACGGAAAAAAGATCATGATACAATCGCCCCTTCGTCTCAGCAGAGAGAAGACCAGGAAGCAGATATGTTATAAGAAATACCAATACTAAAACCCTGTGAAATGAGGTTTTCAAAATAAAATGTTGATAGGTTTTTGCTCGCATTTTACTACCCCCTATTCGAGTTAATGTCTTTTAGATTGAAACCCTTGTTCTTCAGAGACAATTTTATGGATGATCTCAGCCTCAAAGTGCTCTTTTAAAAGGTCTTTTGCCTTATCTATATCTTTTACTGCTACTCCAATATGGTTCAAACCGTCGGATTTCATCTACTTGTTAAAATATTTTTCGTTCTTCATTAAGGCAAAATTAAAAAATAAAATTTTAATCTAAGTCGAAAAAACAATTATGGTGCAAGACTTAGTGTCAGCAGCCTTGTCTCCACCCATACAGTGGGCCAAGCCTACTTTGGCTCCCTTTACTTGACGTACTCCGCCCTCATTACGTAGCTGTGTAACAATCTCAACTATTTGGGCTATACCTGTAGCTCCAACCGGGTGTCCCCTACTTAAAAGACCCCCGGAGACGTTTACCGGAATGCGTCCGCCCAGAGCCGTTTCCCCCTCCTCAACCAGTCTTCCACCCTCTCCTCTTGGACACAAACCCAAAGCTTCGTAATGTAAAATTTCAGCGATAGTAAAAGCATCGTGACACTCGACAACATCAATATCCTCCGGTCCAATTCCAGCTTTCTCATAAGCGATGCGGCAGGCTCGATAGTCAGTCTCCCAGTGTGTTAGATCCTGCGGGTTCTCATAACTCCCAGTGCATAAGATCGCAGCTTCCACGTTTACCGCCCGTCCCAGTCGTTGAGCCACAGTAGGTGAACATATTACTGCTGCGGCCGCGCCATCGGCATTTGGGCAGCACTGCAAACGTGTAAACGGTTCAACAATCATTGGGGATTTTAGAACTTCCTCAACGGTAATCGGCTCCCGGAATTGAGCAAGCGGATTCAATTGGCCATGACGGCGATTTTTGACTGCCACCTTAGCTAACTGCTCAAGCGTGGTGCCAAACTCGTTCATGTGACGAATCGCTCGTAGGGCAAAACCTGCCGAGGCCACCAGACCCAACTGAGTTTCCAATTCAGTCGCGCCGGAATCGAGAAGTCCAAGTTCGGGGACATACATTTTTTCGGCACCGGCTACCAGTACGATTTCGGCCTGTCCTGCAGCTACCATGTTATAAGCCAGGTAGAAGGCAGTCGAACCGGAAGTGCAGGCGTTTTCAACATTGACCACTGGCACTTTGTTGATTCCCAGCTCCCAAAAAACGTGCTGCCCCAGTGTTATATCGCCGAACAGACGACCAGCAAATGCATTTGCAAAGAAACAGGCATCAACCTGAGCTGGTTTGATCTCTGCATCCTTAAGGGCCAGGAAAACTGCCTCTGAGGCCATGTCGACTATTGTCCTCTCCGGGTGCTTGCCGAAAGGAATCATGCCTATACCAATCACTGATGCTAATGACATCCTATACCCCCTCCATGCTTAGCCCACCGTCATAGGGGTGAAGTAAGGCCTCAAACACGATCTACCATGAATGTCATGCCCTAAAGATTTAACGGCCAAATGCACCTTCAATCCTATCCTTAGTTGGGTAATGGCTCCTGGATCCAGCAAACTAAAAACTCGTAGTCCACTTCCCTCAAGGTCGACATAGCCCACACTGTAAGGCTCCGGCAAACCCAAGGGTGGTTTTCTCCGAACCACAGTGAAACTGTAAATCGTTCCCCCTGACCCCAAGCTTGTTTCCTGCACCGGGCCTAAACAGACTCTGCAATACCTTGGTTTAGGAAAATAGTGTCTGTTGCAAATCGGGCAAAATCCGCCAAGTAACTTGGGCGATTCATCATTACTATACGGTGGCAAAGTAAAAATTCCCGGGACCACAGGAGGTATGTCAGGCATTATTTCTAAGTTCACTTATTCTTCTCCTTTAAGCTTACTAAATTAATTTCCATAGGCCATGTTGGAATCTCAACGTTTTAATTTGTATCCTGCCTTTTCCCGATCCCAAGTATCCTGCGTAATCCCTTCCTCCCTTAACTTATACTTCTCAATTCGTTCCGTAGGAGTTTTTGGCAGAGCCTCCATAAAACGGAAATAGCGGGGAATCATGAAGTAAGCCATATGCTCTTGGCAGTAATCTGTGATTTCCTCAGGTGTAAGTCTCTGCCGTGCCTTTAGTGTCAAGCAGACCATCACTTCATCTTCACCTATATCTGATTTGACTGCTACGGCGGCTGACTCCGATACGGCTGGGTGGGAATTGATAACTCTTTCCACTTCGTAGGAAGAAATATTCTCTCCTCTACGTCTAAGAGCGTCCTTTTTTCGGTCTACAAAATGGAAATAACCTTCCTCGTCGCAATAAAGGTAATCACCAGTGTGAAACCACAAATCTCGCCAGGCCTCAACAGTCTTTTCTGGCATTTTGTAATATTCTAACAGCATTGAGTAAGGGTTGAGGGGACGTATTAGAAGTTCACCTGCCGTTTGAGGTCCTACCTCGATGCCATTATCGTCCACGACCTTCACCATACAATCGTTTCGAGGTTTTCCACAGGTACATGGCTTGCGTTCCTTGAGAGTATTCATTAATGGGAGTCCAATTTCACTCAAGCCATAGCCCTCAATGAGCGTGACACCGAATCGTTTTTCAATAGCTTCAAAGAGAGCCATGGGTGCACCACCACCAAACACGACCCGAAGCGGATTGTTAGCATCATCGGGTTTGGGGTCGGCCTTAAACAAGATGGGTAGAATGCCACCGATATAATTAAATTCCGTACATCTATATCGCTTTATATCATCCCAGAACTGGCTAGCTGAAAAGCGCTCAGCCAGTACCATCCGAGCTCCGCTCATGAGTCCAGGCATGACAGAAAGGAGCTGAGCATTCCCATGAAAAAGCGGCAATGCATTATAGAGGCAATCTTTCTCATCGTATTCAGCGGCATCCCAGATTATCTCTCCCATGTATAGGGCATAGTTATGAGGCATTAGAGAACCCTTTGAGGGGCCGGTAGTGCCAGAGGTAAACATGATAATAAATGGGTCAGACCACAGGACTTCAACCTTGTCGTATTGGCCGTTATTGTCTACTACCTCGCGGTAGTAGAGCGTGGATTTATCCAGTTTTGGAATAGGTTCGTCCAATTCGCCAATGATCAGAACTTTTTCCACTCTAAGTAAATCTTTGAGCACTGGGCCTACTCGGTCCAAAAAGAGTGATTCAGTTACCAAAATTCGGCAGTCAGCTTTGTCCACCATGTAGGTGAGTAGATAGCCCTTGTGTGCAGTATTAATTGGCACCTGAATAGCACCCAGTTTGCTTAACCCAAACCAGAGAAATAAGAATTCAGGACGATTTCTCATCATGATGGCTATCTTATCACCCTTGCGAACGCCCAAACCCTGTAACCCAGCAGCTACCTTATCGGATTCACGATCAAAATCCTCATAACCAAAGGTCTGATCTTTAAACCGAAAAAATTCACGGTTACCATATTGCTTCACCTTCTCTTTAAGTACTTGATGGACAACTCTTTCATGAGTAATATCTCCAGAACTCATATCATACTCCTTTCCATTTTATATGCTGACCTTGCTCCCCTCACCGGGATGGGGATAACTGCCATACCATTTGATGATTTGCTCCGGTGGCTGCAACTTTACCCATCCTGCTTCAAACTCGCCATAGGGCTTTCCTCGCCTCCTTCGCTCGGTTCGTGTTTCTTCTCTGAGGAGCTTTGTTTCCTCCTGATCCAGTCGAAGGGTCTCCTCATCATAGGCGATCTTGTAAATACTTCGGGCTGCCCAATGGGTGACCAATCCTTCACGCAAGTCTATCAATACTGACTCAGGATCCCTTTCCAAAGCATCACCATACCCAGCCCCACCGGCTACAGACAAATAAAAGGTATCGCCATTTAAAAATGGCTGTATTTTCATTGTAATAGAATGGAATTCGTAATTGCCTTTCTCGGGATTGCTACTTCTATACATTTCACCGATGGTTACAGGAATAGAGTTTTCGCTTTCGGCCAGAAGAGCTTTGACATTACTTGTTCGAACTGTCTGGATGAACACAGATGGCACAGCATAACCACCGAAAATCCCTAAAGTGGAAGGAAACCTTGTTCCCCATCCAAATGAGCCCATGGCGACCCAAGGAACATGGTGAATCATGAGGCCAAAACCTACACCCGCCCCACCGCGAAATTTCCCGTGACCATATGAACCATTGAAGTAGTTTCGTAAAAGATACAGAAAAGGCCGATCTGATTCCGTTGTTTCTACATCTGAGCAGTCACTCATCGTGGCAAAGTAAGACCCGGCTCCGTCAACTCCATTCATGTCAGATCTCGCCCCGCAACCGGTAGCATTCAACTCAGGGGTGATGTCGGCGACTGGTTCTCCCCACTGGTTCATACCGCCAAAAACAGGTACACCAAACCCCTGATTCCAGGCAGCCACTGCCCGTAAAGGATCCATATGATACGTCATGCGGGCACCACAAAGGAACATACCGTGGGCAAAGCAGGTTTGGGTAAACGGTGAAAGTGAGGTTGGAGCATCTCCTTGCGCATTAATTAAAGCGTTTTGCGGAAATTCCCACTCTAATACTTCTAATAATCCATTATTTGCCGGGAGATCATAGAAAAACCATCCGCAGAAATAGACCATAGTCAATCCTATAATGCCTTGGAAAAAAGTGTTGATAGGTTTATCTGGAAGCATGGGTGATGTGCCATCGAAGAGAAGTTTAAATTTATCCCCCTTTTTTATTAATGTTATATTGATCTTGACCAAACCCTCTTCTGGACCTACGGTGTCCATAAAACGGGGTTGGCGATATACACCATCGTTTAATAAACTCACTTTCTTTTTGGCTGCCTCAGCAGTGACGGTAAGGATTCGTCTCAGCGCCCCAATAAAAAACTCAACTCCTTTCTGGTCAATAAATTCAATGATCCGGCGTTGGCTTATGCGAGATGCAGCCAATCTCGCCTTGATATCCAGAATCATAGTTCTTGGATCCCGAGTCATGGCAGAAAACATTCTCAAAATGTCTTCCTTAAGAGCATAATTCTCCCCGATCTTAAGTGGCGGAACGAGCAACCCTTCATCATATTTCGATCTTGAATTAATAGGCATCCCCCCTGGCTCTGTGCTCCCATTTTCGCCCGAATGGACTACCGCCCCTACAAAGCAAACCAATCGCCCTTTATAAAAAACAGGCACGCACAGACCCATGTCAGCCCCATGGACACCGCAATAGTAAGGGTCATTGAAGAAGAAGGAGTCTCCCTCTTTAACCCCTACGGATGGTTCATTGATCCAGTGTTTGACAATATATTTTACTGGAATCTGCCCTAAAACAGCATGGAACCAGATACCTGTTGCAACAACTGCTAAGTCACCTTGAGCAGTGTAAATGCCAAAAGCTACGTCACCCCAGCGCATTCCCGTGGACGCGCCCAGTTTCATTGTTGTCTCCTTACCTTCTAGAGCGACCATATTCATTTTGTGCATGAAGATCTCGAAATTCACATCATCGATTTTTGACTGGGCCGCCTGCTCTTCTGGGGTCATCGGTTCAGGTTTGAGCCGCTGGACGATTTCTGTATCTCTCCCATAGACCATACTATTCATACAAAACCTCTCTATAGATTGAAGACACCCAATAATTAGAGCTGTTCCAGAATTCCGTTGTTATATCGGTCCAAAGTAAAACCCCATCCCGGTTCGATGACGCAAGTAGTATCTTGGGCCTCAATTAATGCTGGACCAATAATCCTATTTCCTGGTCTGAGTGCCTCGAAGGAAAAAACCTGCGTCTCCTTGAATCCCCCCAGAGATTCCCAATAAGCTCGCCGTGAATCTCGTCTTGCCATCTTGGGAGGTTCACTCGTTTCAATTTTGTATGATTTAATCTCCAGCGGAGGTCTTTTTACTGAGGCAGTGAGATAGAAAGATTCGACATTAATTCCACCCTGAGGAAACGTAGCCTCGGGTGAGTAAATGGTAGAATATTGCTCGGTAAATTTATCGCAAATGTCTTTATAATCCTTAGGTGTTTTGATAATCAGATGGGGTGACACGATCTTGGTCAGGTTGTACTGCATACCATAGCGCATATCCAGTTCCAGTTGAAAATTGATCCGGTCTTCCGGGAAGCCTTCCAACCTTAAGTCCCGAATAGCCAGATCCATGAGTTCTTTTACGACAGAGTTGAATCCATCAATATCTTCGGAATAGGACTGAGTGGCCCATTGAAAGATTTTCATCGTCTTCGATTTGTCCCAAACCTGTTGAATATTGACTGTATAAGCCCCAAAGGCTCCAAAGACCGGTGAATAGGCTGAAACCACAACCTTTTTTACCCCGAGATAAGGGGAGAAGCCACAAACATGGGTAGGGCCAGCTCCTCCACAGGCGAAAAGAGCGAAGTCGCGAGGATCATGTCCTTTTAGGGCCACCTCCTTGAAGACTTCCTGCCCCATGTGTGCGTCCACGATACGTTTTATGCGAACTGCTGCTTCTGTGACATCGATACCGAAGGGTCTTGCAATTTTTTCTTCGATAGCCTTAATGCTCAGGGCGGGGTCGAGGATCATCTTACCTCCAAGGTAATTCTCTGGGTTCAGATAGCCCAAAACCAAATCGGCATCTGTAACGGTTGGCTCTCGACCTCCCTGGTCATAACAGACCGGACCTGGCATCGAACCTGCAGATTGGGGTCCCACCTCAAGAAATTTTCCCATTAACTCATTAATCCGGGCAATCGAACCACCTCCTGCTCCGATCGATTTTACCTCGATAGCAGGGATGTTGGTCCGCCATCGATCAATCACTGGAATGAAATCATAGGTTTGGAGGCAACCCTTTGTGATCACACCAATATCAAAAGAAGTCCCACCCATGTCAGTAAAGATGATTTTTTCTAATCCGTAGAGTCGACCCAGAGTAAGAGAACCGTGAAGACCAGCTACTGGACCTGCGCTATGAGTCAGGACCGCCCTAGTCCGAGATACCTTTTTCATGCCGCCGGTATTGTGAACCAGGATAAGAGGCCGCTTATAGCCACCATCCCTCAATTCATTTATGAGTTTATTTAGTTCTTCGGCCATCACACCGTGGATATAAGCATTGACGATCGCTGTAATAAATCGTGTGTATTCACCTGATTTGGGGGAGACGTCGCTCGATAAAGTCACTGGCATGGAACCAAGGTAGTCCTCTGGGTATTCCTCTTCGATCACTTCTTTGATCATTCTTTCATGAACGGGATTCATAAAGGACCATAATAAGCAAACCACAAAACCCATAGCACCCCGGTCGACCAGGATTTGTAATTTTTCCAAAATTTCTTCCCGCTTGAGCGGGCATATGACCTGGCCAAAGGAATCGCCTCGTTCACGAACACCCACCACCATTTCGCGGGGAATCAGGGGTTTCGGCTTCTGAATCCGAGAAAGATCTTTGTTCTCTTGAGTTGAAATACCGTCTGCCCAACTACGTGCCCGGCCTAGAAAGATAGTATCCTCAAAACCGGCTGTCGTGATCAAACCAAGCTTCGGCCCGGTTCTTTCAATGAGGGCATTCGTTCCTAAAGTAGTGCAGTAGCGAACCGCTTCAGTTCTGTTTAGGAAGTCCTGAAGGGACTGACCAGACTCGCGGGCCAGGTCTTTTATCCCTTTCATGAAACCAACAGAAAGGTCGTAATGGGTGGTAGGTGTTTTGGTGATCCAGATTTTTTCTCCGTCTTGTTCCGAAAAGAAATCAGTGAAGGTGCCACCAATATCTATATTAATGCTTAAACCCATTGAAATCCCTCCCTATTCATTCGGATTAAACCTGTAGTTGATAAATTTCTTGAATCAACTGTCGGAGCACCTCCAGATTGGTATTTCGCGTAACCGGACCAAAACTTGTTAAGAAAAAACCCTTTCTTTTTTGGTTTCTGTATTGCTCCATTCCCTGATGAATGATTTCCATGGCCTTTTTAAAATCGCCCAGTGGAAGACCGATTCCAACACCCAGAGCTTTGGTTTCGAGGGCAAATATTTCTGAGAGAGGAGGAAAGCTCTGATACCTTGATGGCCCTAAGATGTAAAAGTCCATCATAAGTGAGGAGAAGTGGGTGAGATTTTCAACATCATATCCTTCCAAGTATAACGCTGTGGATATGTTGTAATAGTTCGCTATATTTTTAATTGTATTGTACAGGCGTCGTTGGGTTGAACCTAAAGGGCTTTGGGCTAACGCGGGTCCCTCCATAAAAACAATTAAGTCTGGCCGTGTCTGACAAAAGGCTTCGAGTATACGCGTAACCTGATTTTTAATCCCGTTTAAACGAATTGTTCCTTCTAAAGGACCAAAAATCTGGTCTGCCAATGTTACCGGACCCGTTATAGCCGTCACACATGCCCTCTGGTCATGACAAATCTCAAATACCCTTCGAGCGGCCTCTAATCCATTTTTCATTCGCCCTTTTTCCTCAGGTATCTCGGACAAACGAGTCGGTGAACCTGAAATGACTGGCCGATCATTTTCCCACGTGATCTCACAGCCACAGGCCTCAGCCATTAAAGTAAAATCAAAGCCAACCACGACACCGTCTAACTCAAGTAGATTGACAGTCTTCACAATACAATTGGCCCATAGAGTTGGATCTGAGTACAAGTTCTCCATGGATATCCCTCCAACTCTCGCTGCCAAACCACGGATCAAGGGTATGAAGGCAGGCCGAGTAAGTGTTTCACCTCTTAAAAGTTTAATGAAGAGGTCCCGGCCTTTTTCCACCTTATTCTCCGTATTTCGCTTTAAGAACATCGATATCCAATTCGATCTCATGTGTAATGGGGTGTCCAGGAGGTAGATATTCATTTTCCACCATCCCTCCACAATTAGGACAGTAAAACTCCAACAACCGGCAGAAAGAAGGATTGGGGCAAAAGCTGTAAACCTGGCCTTCGACTAAAGGTGGGTGCACCTCCTCTAAGGGGCGTTCAGCCACCGAGCAGCCCTTCTTATAGTTTTCTCGGGCACTGATCAATGGCTTTCCACACCGTTGGCAGCACCACTGCTCAGTTTTCAGGTCAATTTCCAAACATTCAGTAATCCTGACTTTCATCTCTAAGAAACCTCCTCTAAGATACCGTTGTTGTATTCATCGATACCCAGTTTCCATCCTGATGAAACAAAAAGTGTTGTATTCTCAGATTCTACTAAGGCTGGGCCGAAGATCTGATGGCCATTCGTAAGGCGTGATCGCTCATAAACGGGAACCTCTTGTGTTGTTTTAGTTGTCTCCAGAAAAACTGGACGGCTTCCCTTTCTGGCTCGTTCTACACCTTGCGAAGCTTTTGGGATATTAGAAATTCCATAGTGTGGCACCGGAGCCTGGACTAAGAGACTAACTGTATTCAGGATCAGGTTTTTCGCATCTGTTTTGCCAGAGGCTGCAAGAGCTTTATGCGCCTGTTGAACAAGATCCTTAACTTTTTTGGGATCTTCATAAAATTTCAAATCAGCAGGAAGTTTGATTTCAGAGCCGCTATCTGTTGCATGGATAAACAACTCCAATGCAGAGTTGGTTTTGTCGGCGACAAAACCTTCTCCACGCATATCCCGTTCCGCTTCTCTCTCCATCGTGGCTATAGGCCGGGTCAAATCTTTCAACTCTTTACCTTCACCAAATGGCAGATCCACACACTGGTAATAGAGATGGCCCACATCCATACTCGAAGAGGAAAAAGCCGAAAAAACGGCGGAGAACGGAGTGATGACAATTTTTTTAAGCCCGACCACTTTAGCGAAATCGCAACAATGTGCGGGCCCAGCTCCCCCATAAACAACAAGAAGTGGCTCTTGATTCGGCCAAACTTCTTCTTTCAGCCTTTTAATCTCCTGACCCATCGCCGAGTTAACCATCTTCCTAATAGCTAAAGTAGCTTCCTCTAATGAAATACCAAGAGGTTTAGCCACTTTCTCTTCCATCGCTGCCATTGCTTTTTTGCAATTAAGTTTGATGGTTCCACCTAGGAAATAATCAGGGTCCAGAATGCCTAAGATGAGATCAGCATCCGTTACTGTGGGTTCAGTCCCTCCTAAATCAAAAGAGACTGGGCCGGGTAAGGCCCCGGCTGACTGGGGCCCAACTTGGAGCTTTCCATTTCTCACAGAGGCAATTGATCCTCCACCAGCACCGATCGCATGGACAGCTAACATGGGAACGTTAACAGGAAAACCCTCGACATTTGAATTAAGAGTGTAATTAACTTGTCCCTGATGCACATACCCTATATCAAAAGAAGTACCTCCCATATCCGTAGAAATCAGATCGTCGTTACCATAAAGTTTGCCGATGAGGCGTGCCCCCAACAAACCAGCAACAGGACCGGAGTTGTAAGTATTGATGGCACGTGTTTTTGCTACCCTCGCCACAGTGCCATTGTTATGAACAATGAATAGACTCTTTCGGTAAAGTCGCTGACGTAGATCTTCGCCAGCCTTGTAAAGGAGACGCACCAGTTTGGCATGAATATAAGCGTTGATCACAGAAGCATTGATCCGCTCGGCTTCTCCCGATCGACGAGAGATGTCTGAAGAGAGAAAAACAGGGACTGATCCCAAAAAGTCACGTGGATATTCACGTTTTATTGTCTGCCGAACAACGTGCTCGTTGGCTGGGTTGAACTCGGAATTTGCAAATGCCACCACTAAACAGCGTGCACCTCGATCGATTAGCTCTTGGGCTGTGGCCAGAACCGACTGTTCATCTGGTGTTTTAATCACCTTGCCAGTGGGGGAAATTTCTTCCTCTATGCCAATAACCATATCCTTTAAGATCAACGGAGACTTTCCATCTTCAGTGCTAGTGGGAGATAGACTTTCGCGGCCAATTGTAACCATGAGACCGAGTTTACTGCCGTCTCTCTGGATGATGGTATTGGTCCCTATTGTGCTAGAAAAGCGAATGATATCAGTATGATATAATAAATCTTCCATCGATAAATCAAAACGTCGAGCCCCGGCTTTAATACACTCTAAGAAACAAACCGTCAAATCATGTGGAGTTGTTGGCACCTTAACTATCTCAATCTGGTTACCATACATAAAAAATCCATCAGTGAAGGTGCCCCCAGTATCAATATCTATTGTGTAATCCACAAATCTCCTCCCTTTTCAGTCACTTTTTTACCCGCCAGAGGCTATCTTTCTTTAATATCTTGCGATGTTCCTAATTAATAAAAAAATCTTTTTCTCTTCCTTGTGAGTTGCAGCAAAGTGAATATGAGTCTAATTGACCTTCTATGCGGGGTTCAAGGAGGGTGATTTATCGCTACCTTAAACGAACGGCATTGTATAATTTAATATTTATATAAGTTTTGCGATCTTTTCAACGACTTCTCAAAACGGTCAATATCTGAAAGCCCTCCACGAGATATGTGAAAGGTAATGGTCCCCGTAAAATTCGGGTGAATTATATTTAATTTGATGAGGGTATGAATTAAAAATTTCTCGATTTCTTTCATATCCCTCATCTCCGTTTTCTGAGAAGTTGTTTCGTTGCCAATGTGATTATTCATTTTTTTCTATTATTTCCTTATTGCGTTTATTTTTAATTCTATCTATCACACCTCTTTTTCTATCGAGTAATTCTCCGTTGAATAATCTAGTTTGTGAAAACTTAGAGCTTCCTGATTGAGCACAGCATGGAATATAAACCTAATGATATATTCGGTTACTTCCTCCTTTGATAACCGTCCACCTTCACGATACCAGCGAAAAAACGAATTAATGATGCCAAAAATGTTGAAATTTATGACTGTGAGATTAATGTCATTTAATAACCTCTTTTCGGAAAGTTTTTTCAGATTCTCCATGTAGATGTTATATATCTGGATCTGTTGGTCTCGGATAATCTTTTTATGCTTACCCTCTAGCCAGTAAAGATCTATCGCCAACATCTTGGCTTCTTTCCGTAGACTAAAGTGAAATGTGTGTGCCTTGAGCATCTCTCGAAGGCACTCAATTGGATCTGAAACCCTTTCTTTGATCTCTTGTAAAGATTTCGTAAGATCTTGTGAGGCCTTATAAGTAATCTCAAAGAGCATTTCTTCCTTATTTTTGAAATAATGATAAATTATAGAGTTGCTGATACCAGCCTTGGCTCCTATATCTCGAATTGTGGTATCATTGTATCCTTTTTTATAGAAGAGATTTATTGATGTGAGGAGTAAATTCTCTTTTGTATTTTTAGTACGCAAGGTTCTGTCCTCCCCTATCAACGCTTAAGTTTATAACCCTCTGCCTCCCGATTCCAGGTATTAGGAGTAATTCCTTCTTCTCGCAACTCCGCTTTCATCACCCTCTCGGTTGCTGTCTTGGGCAACTGATTCATAATACGGACATAGCGAGGGATCATAAAGAAAGCCATTCGTTCTTCGCAATAATCAATAAGTTCCATAGGTGTAATGGTCTTTCCAGGTTTAAGTGTCAGACAGACCATGACTTCATCTTCACCAAGTTCCGATTTTACAAGGCTTACCCTTTCTACCTCTACTTTCTTTACATTTTCAGTCAAAAACTCACTGGGCAAGCAGCCCTCCATCCACCGGCATTGCGATTCCAGTACAAAAAGAAGCTGCATCTGAGCACAGCCATAGGACAGCTTCGGCAATCTCTTCAGGCTTCCCAAAACGTCCTATTGGGTGCATCTGTAACAGTGTGCCTTCCACTGAAGGATCAACTGTTAAGGCTTGTAGCATCGGTGTGGTTATAGCGCCAGGACATACCGCATTAACTCTTATTCCGCATTTGACATACTCTAGCGCGGCTGTCTTTGTTAAGCCGATCACACCATGCTTTGCGGCGGTGTACGCGCACATGCCTGGTGTGCCGATATATCCTGCCACCGATGCAGAATTCACAATAGCTCCACCACCTTGCTTAAGCATCTGTCGAATTTCATACTTCATGCATAACCATACACCTTTCAGATCGATATCGATCATGTGGTCCCAGTCCTTCTCTGTAAGGTCGATGGTGGGCGAAAGCACTATGACACCAGCATTGTTGAAAGCACAATCCAATTTGCCATAAGTATTAACTGCAGTTTCGATCATTTTCTCGATATCAGCCGCCTTTGAGACATCACATTTTACAAAGATCGCATCGGACCCAGACTTTTTGATTTGGTCGACAGTCTCCTTACCTTTTTCTTCAAGTATGTCTCCCACTACAACTTTGGCCCCGTGCCAGGCAAAAGTTAATGCTGTAACCTTACCGATTCCCATCCCGGAGCCTGTCACCAAAGCAACCTTACCCTCCATTTGTTTTTCCATCTTAATCATCTCCTATCTTTTTAGTTTTATATTTATCATTTTGAGAACCTAAAATTGCAAAGAACCATTAAATCTTTTGTATGAGCTCAATAAGCACTCCTTTGGTACTAAGTGGATGTATAAATGCTACCTTGAAATTTCCTATGATTTGTGGCTCATTACTGATCAAGTGAACCCCCATTTTCTTAAGCGATTTAAACTCTTCGTTTATATTATCAACCTCAAGTGAAATATGATGCAAACCATTGCCACTCTCTCTTAGAAATTTTGCAATGCTCCCTTCGTCGTTTATTGGCTCTATTAATTCAAAAGTAACATCATTTAAACCTATAAGGCTCGATCTAAACATCTGTTCTGAATCGGTAAAGGTCTTAATTTCCTTAAATCCAAACTTATCAGAAAGCAACTTCAAAGTTTCATCAATATTGCTTACCGCAATTCCTACATGGTTTATTTTTTTGATCATTTATCAAGACTCCTCTCTTCTCTATTCTGTTTTGGCCTCACTAAGAAATGGATAGAAGTGTGAAATTACACCTAAAATAAAATTTAATTTTTTGGAAATCTTAATTTCTCTTTTATAAACCATGAATTTATTAATCTATTTAAGGTTTAAGAAGTACTTTCACACACTGGTCTTGGTGATTTTCAAAAAGCTCATATGCCTTGAGCGCGTCATTTAGAGGGAAGATATGGGTAACCAGAGGACTTAGATCGACCTTACCAAATTCTAAGAGACCCAGGAGTTTACTTGTTCTACCCACATACCCTAAACCCATGCTAATACGCACTCCGTAAAAGCAAAATTCTTGTATTGAGAATTCCACTGCTGTAGGGAAAATCCCCACGATGGAGACTGTACCATTCCGTCTCACAGACCTCATGGCTTGCAGAAAGGTTTCAGGGATGCCTATTGCTTCAATTACTACATCTGCCCCCTCACCACTGGTTGCATCCTTAACTCGTCCTAAGACATTCTCTTTCCTAGCATCTATAGCCGTGGCTCCGTATTTCTCTGCAATTGCTAAGCGATTATCGCGTATGTCCACAGATAAAACTTGCTTGGGCCCAAACATCATAGTTGATATGAGGGCTCCTAAACCAATAGGACCGCACCCGAAGATTACTACAGTATCCCCAACCTGGATGTGGCCTTCGTAGGCAGCATGATAACCGGTTTGAAAAACATCTCCCACTAACACTGCTTGTTCATCAGGAACATTGTCAGGAACATTGACAAGACAGTTATCGGCATAAGGGACTCTTATATAAGAGGCTTGAGCACCTTGGAATCCTCTTCCAAATATTTCACCTCCCCCATACCATCCACCATTATGACAATAGGAGATGTCCCCCCGTTTGCAAGGAGGGCAAGTACCGCACCAGAATGCAGGTGGTGCGTTCACCCGATTTCCTGGCTTATATTTGGTCACATTGGAACCCACCTCTTCTACGATGCCTACAAATTCATGCCCAATAATAGTCCCAGGCTGAATTCCAGGGATCAATCCGTGTTTGGCGTGGAGGTCGGACCCACATATTGCAGCAGTTGTTACTCTAACAATCGCCTCGTCTTCCTTTGAGAGTTTTGGCATCGGGACATCATCTAGTGCTATCCGATTCCCTGATTTTATTGTCACCGCTTTCATGTTTCTCTTCCTTTCTTCATCTATTTGAGTAGCTCCATCCTGTCACTAAGACAATCGAAACAGAATGGTCTGGAGGGAAAGAAAATTTGGCCGCAAATTCACACCTATTGCCGATTAAGAAAACTTCATTTGATTCCCTTACAAATAACCCTTCCCTAAAAGGGACAATTTGTTTTCCTTTATCTTCACCCATTCTAAATCTTTCCAGACAGATATAAGAGCCGAGATGGAATAAAATCTATTCGGATTCTACTAGCCATGAACCATAATATGTGAACGATTTAAACTTCGTCGTAGGCCAGTCGCCATAGAATTCTAAAACCTCCGGATTAGGTTTCTTTTTCAGCCATTCTTTCTCAAATTCCGAAAATTTCACTCCTCTCTGCTTTCTATTAGTCTTCTCCTGTTCGCGAAGAAGCTTTGTTTTTTCTTCATCTACGATCAGCTTTTCTTGGTCATACACGACCCTGTAAATGTCTTTAGCTACCCTATGAGAAATAATCCCATTCTCTATGTCCTGCATGACTAATAAAGGATTACGTTCAATCGGGTCCCCGTAGCCTCCTCCTCCTCCATGAGCTCCAATAAACATATCCCACTCCTTCTTGGGTCTAACCGGAGAGGGGAATTTGTCCGCTTCATAAACGCCGGTAATACCTCTTTCCTCGAGGGTCATCTGATTAGAACCTGGAATCTTCTCATCCGCCCTTCCCATCATCTCTTTTAAATTATTATCCGAAATCCAGACAAAGGGCCTTGCCGGAATGCCATACCCTCCGTAAAGCCCTTGTGTGACAATTGCCTTAGAAGCGTACCCAAATGAACCTAAAAAAACAAAGGGTACATCATGTACTGATACCCCCCACTCGATACCTACTCCTCCTCTATATTTCCCATTGCCACAACTATCTTGATTAAAGCCACGGTATAGATAGAGAAAAGGCAATTGAGCTTCTAGGCTCTCCACTTCACCGGGCTCAGAGGTCATTGGCGCAAAATAGGACCCTGCAACATTGACCCCATCCTTGTCTCCTCTTGCGCCAAATCCGCAAGCATTTGTATCTGCGCTTATATCGGCAAAAGGTGCTCCATACTGATTCAGCCCACCATATATAAAGGTGCAAAATATTCGAGCACCTGTGGCTTCTGCTATCTCTGGATTGGTAGAAAACGTAGCCTTTTGGAGGATTTGCTGTATTGTTTGAGCGGTGGCTTCCATGGTATATGGCGAAGCCGCTTTTGGAGATTCACGGCTGGCATTCATTATAGAGCCCTCAGGAAATTTAAATTTGATAGGCTCCAGAATACCGGCGTTATGAGGTAAATCATGGAACAGATGACCCATCCAGTAAACCATATTAATCCCTATAATTCCCAATGGATGACCATTGATCCCACGATCCACAACTTCTGGCGAGGTACCATCAAAATCGAAGTACAAAGAATCACCTTTCTTCTCCAAGGTAACCGAGATTTTCGTTAGTCGAGAAAGAGGCCCAACACAATCCACAAACTGGATATGTCTAAACTTACCATCATTCCATTGACTAATACGCTTCCTCGCGCCTTCACCAGTAACCTGAATCATATACCTGAGAACCCCCATGAGATACTCAGGCTTTACTTTTTCGAGAGCAGATAGCAACCGCTTCTCCACCACTCTCAGAGCAGCTATCCTTGCTTTAATGTCCAAGGTCATCGCTCGGGGATCACGCGTCATGTGATTAAAAGCATTAATGACATCTTCTTTAAGGATGTAATTCTCGGCAATTTTCAAAGGTGCAATTTGTAACCCCTCGTCGTATATGCTTCTTGAAGTACTCGGCATTCCACCCGGTTCACAAGCGCCACATTCGCCACTGTGAACAACAGCTCCGATGTAGCATATAAGTCTATCTTTATAAAAAACCGGCGCAAATACACCCATATCCGGAGCATGCACTCCAAGGTAGAAGGGTTCGTTGCAGAAAAAGGCGTCGCCCGGCTTCACGCCGACACTGGGATCATTCAACCAATGCTTTATGATATACTTTACAGCGGTTGAACCTAACACAGCGTGGAAGTATAATCCCGTTGCACTGATTGCATTATCCCCTGATGTTGTGTAGATAGCGAGAGCGGTATCCCCCCACCGACATCCTGTGGTTGCACCAAGTTTTATTAAAGTCTCATTGCCTTCGCTTGCAATGGTCATTATCTTGTGCATGAATACTCCCGCCATAGTGGGATCAAGATCCTTCATGTATTCGAGTTCCTCTACGGTTGGCTTCTCCGGATGAAATTTCGTCCTTATCTCAAAGTCAATTCCTCCTGGCATTTTGGGCCTCCTTCCTTATGGCTTGCTGTAGGTCAAGACTCCATTTGTATACGAATCCATCTTGAATTTCCATCTTGGTTCTATTACGATTGTCGTAGCCTCTGCCTCGATAATGGCAGGCCCTTCGATACGGTTTCCAGGCTTCAGCATTTCCCAGCTATAGATCTTCGTTTTTCCAAACTTGCCCAAAGCCTCCCAGTAACAGTCCCTCTCTCCTTTAAGGGCTTCTTTAGGAGGAGCTTCACCTCCAATTTCGAATTTCTTGACTGGAAAGTGTGGCAGGGGTAACTGAGAGAACAACCGGAGTGCCTCAAGTTCGATGCCTGCTTCAGGAAAAGCTGCCTCTGCCCCATACATACGTTTGAATTCCTTGGTGAAATGATCACAAATTTTCTTCACATCCTCCTGATTCTTGACAAAAAGCATGGGCGAGTCAATGTGGGTATATCGCCATTGCATGCCGTACCTTATCTCTAACTCTAACTTAAAAGAGGCTTGCTCCCCTAGAAAACCTTCGAGAACAATATCCCTCATGGCTAAGTCTTGTAGCTCCTTTACAACCGAATTAAACATTTCGAAGTCACTGAAGTACATCCCTGTGGCATAATCAAAAAGCCTAATATGACGGGACCGCTCATACTTGTGGATGATGTCCAGCGTGGATGCTCCGAAAGCCCCAAAGACCGGAGCAACAGGCGGGATATAACAAACTCCCATATCTGCAGACGCAGCCACGCCACAGCAATGCGTCGGCCCGGCGCCGCCGCAGGCAAACATGACAAATTGCGAAGGCTCATATCCTTTAAATGCAACCTCTTTAAATATTTCCTGGCCCATCTTTGTATCTACGACCTTCTTGATCATCAGGGCGGTTGTGACTTCATTCCAGCCTACCCGATCCCCAATCTTTTTCATTCCTTGTAGCGCCTTTTCCTTATTAAGAATCATTTTCCCGCCCAGATAATAATCTGGATTAATATAACCAAGAACCACATCCGCATCAGTGACGGTAGGCTCTTCCCCTCCTAAATCATAACAGGCAGGACCGGGTATCGACCCTGCGCTTCTGGGCCCAACCTCTAACCTGTTATCCAAAAATGGATTCAACCACGCTATGGAACCACCACCTGCGCCGATCGATGACGTCTTAATAGATGTCACCTGGGTCCGCCATCTGTCAATCGTGGGATAAAGATCATAATAACGGATGGCACCTTCAGCAATTACCCCGATATCAAAGCTTGTTCCTCCAACGTCGGTATAAACAATATTTGGCAAATCAAATTGCTTACCAACAGCAGAAGCTCCGCATAAACCAGCCACCGGACTCGAATTATGGGTACTTACCGCTACCGTTCTGGGAGCTTTGCTGCACCCCCCCAAATTATCAACCAGCAGAATGGGTTTTTTGTAACCTTCATCAATAAGGCTGCTCATTAAGTTAGAGAGTTGCTCTACAAATTGAAGGTGGATATAACCATTCACGATGGCTGTCATAGTTCTGACGTATTCTCCCTCTTTTGGTGAAATTTCAGAGGACAAGATCACCGGCATGTTACCCAGGTAAATCTCCGGATATTCCCCTTCGATGATTTCCTTTATCTGCTTTTCGTGAGCTGGATTCATAAACGACCACAGGAGAGATACGACAAACCCCCGGACTCCATTGTCTACCAGATATCTAACCTTTTCTAAGACATCTTCCTTTACAAGAGGCATGACGACATGACCACGGTAGTCTATCCGCTCTCTGACCCCTACCACAAGCTTCCGTGGAATAAGAGGAATGGGCTTTTCTATCCTTGTGATGTTTTGAACGTCCGCTTCAGGTAAGCCATCTGCCCATTGTCGCGCTCTCCCTATAAATATTGTATCTTCAAATCCCCGTGTCGTGATGAGCCCAAGCTTGGGGCCACTGCGCTCGATCAGTGCATTGGTCCCAACCGTAGTGCTGTATTTAATGGCATCTGTATTCTTTAGAAACTCCTGAAGCGGTTCATTCAATTTCTCTGCACTTTCCTCTAATCCCTTCAGGAATCCTGCGCTTAACTCATAACGCGTAGTTGGCACTTTTGTCGTGATATACTCGGCTCCCTTGCTTATAAAAAAATCCATGAAGGTTCCCCCAACGTCAACATTCACCGTGTAACCCATCTTCTTCCTCCTTTGATATCATCGTTAAGAAACCAGATCTCAGTCATAATTGACCCATCAAATCGTGGAAAATCTCTAATGGCATATGATAAGGAATCTCCCCGTCACTGACGTAAAAAAAACTTCTTGGGTCGTGTTTTGTGACAAAAGATTTGATTACAGCCAACTGATCCCACAAGTCATTTTGGCTTCCCGCTCCCACTGGAAGGGGCAGACCAAAGCACATCTTCAGCGAATCCGATAAATCCTTTAGGTAGATAAGATCACCCTCAGCCAATCTTTTGCCACACAGGATCACACCGCTTGGTTTCAATAAGGCATGCAAGTCTTCTATCTTTTCCAGAGATAGCTCCTTTAGAATCAGTAATGGGTAGCTGCTATAAGCTTTGATGATGTTAAATAAAGTGGTATAGATGGCTTTATACGAATCCTTATACCGCGAGAGCTCTTCCAAAAAATTTTTCCCCAGCAGGTCCTCCCTAATAAAAAAGGCATCCATCTTCAACTCGCACAAACTCCTAACAAATCTCGTCAGAAAACTACCCACAAAAGATATGGCATCCCGGATGTCATCCTTTTCGGTACCCATCGCCCGCCCTTTTATGATTTTCACCAAAGAGCAAGGCCCCATAAGAACACCTACAATAGCGATTTCCCTCCCCATTGATATGACCAATCGCTTGCTAACTTCTAATAGAATCGGAATCCTACCTCTCTTTATAAAGTCTTCAGGCTCTAACCTGAAAAAATCACAACCTTTGCTTATGATTGGATTATCGAACTCACCTCGCCATTCTAACTCGCAACCACAAGATTCAGCTTCGATGCTCGTATCAAAGTTATTAACGATCGCATTGTAATGGAATAACTTGTATGTTCCCTCTAGCGAACAGGCATAATAAGTAGGGTCCCACACCATCTCTTTTAAAGAAATATTTGCAATCTTCGCGGCTAAACCATACATAAAAGGAACAAAAAGTAATGGACCTTCATTTCTTCCTTGTAGGGTGTTCTTAAAAGCAACTTTTACGTTCATTTTTTTTCTTTAAGATATTTATCTTTTAACTTGTCTATGTCGAACTCGATATCTACCGGAATGGGGTGCCCTGGTGGCAAATATTGAACTTCCAACATGATCCCGCAGTTTGGGCAATAGAATTCAAGAATTCTCATAAAGTCAGGATCCGGAGCATAACTAACGACCTGGTTTTCCCCCACCTGGATTGGCGATCCGTATATTTCAGATCCCGGCCTCTCATGAACTAAACACCCCTTCATGTAAGGTTCTCTGGCTGAAATAAGTTCAGAACCACAGCGGTTACAACACCACATCTCTTTTCCCAAATCAATGTCTAAATACTCCGTGATTCGTACTTTAGTCATGGCTACCCCTCCTCTATAATACCGTTTGAATACTTATCGACTTTAAAAGACCTATTGGCTGGGATGACATACGTTGTATCCTTCGCTTCAACAATCGCTGGACCCATAACGATATTGCCCGGTACTAACAACTCTCGTTCATATACAGGTGTTTTTTGATAGCCAGCCTTGGGAGACCAAAATACCTCACGATTACTCTTAAATGCCCTCCTGGGATCCTCCTTTCCTAATTTGGAAGCTTTTACTGTAAAGTGTGGCATTGCTACAATGGCATTCAGAATGACCGTGGAAATGGACACTTTACTTACACCTGGCCTCCCAGCTTTACTGAACTTCGTACACAACTCCTTGACATCGCTTTCAGATTGTAAGGAGGTCTTATCCGATTTGATCCTCACCCCGGCCAATTGTTCATCTCCAAGAAGTTCAAGAGAATAGAGGGCATTGTCAGGTGAAAAACCTTCTCCCCGGATATCATTTTTCGCTATCTTCAAGAGACCGCCGACAATTTGGTTCAACCTTTCGTAATCCTTTAAGTATTTACCTTCATCAAAAAGGTCGAATCGAACAAATTTTGAATAAGTATGAAGCAAATCCGTCGTCGAAGAACCAAAAGCACTGAAAACTGCAGCATAAGGGGTTGCGAGGCTATGACCGAATTGTAAACCTCTCGCAAAGTTACAATAATGCGTTGGCCCTGCTCCGCCATACACGACTACTGCGAAATCGGAGAGTTCTTTGGCCCCAATCCCCTGTCCTTGCAGAAACCGCAATATTTCTTTTTGCGTCCTGATGCCTGTCTCCTCTCTGATTGAATAAGCGGCCTCTTCCACACTAATCTTTAAGGGGTCAGCAATCCTTGTCTTGATTGCCGAAATCGCTCTCTCTCTCTTCAGTTTGATCCTTCCGCCCAGAAAATAATTCGGGTCAATAAACCCTAATATAACATCTGCATCTGTTACCGTAGGCTCTAACCCTCCCAGATCGAAACAAGCCGGTCCAGGCCGCGCTCCCGCACTTTTAGGCCCTATCTGAAGTTTTCGTGAACTATCAAGGCTTGCAATCGATCCCCCAGCCAAGGCTACTGAGTAGGTTGTAATCATTGGTATGCTTACGGGAAGACCCACAATAGAGGGAATGAGATCATAACAATAAACCCCGTCACGAATGAGCCCAATATCTAAACTCGTGCCTCCGATATCCACCGTCAGCACATTCCGAAATGCGTATGTCGTCCCCACATTCCCAGCACCAAGAACCCCTAAAGCGGGACCAGAGGCATAAGTGTCAATTGCCCTTGTCTTGGCAACTCTGGCTACCCCACCATGGGAATGAGCAACCATGAGAGGACGCGAACAGAGATCTGCCCTGAGATCGTCTTCAGCTTTGTAGAGATACTTGACTAAGGAATCATGCACATATCCATTGATGACCACAGCATTTGTACGATAAAAATCACCTGGTCGGTCCGAAATTTCAGAAGCTAAAAATACCCTGACACTCCCTAAATAGTAATTGGGATACTGCTCCTTGATGATATTTTTGGCTTGTTTTTCATGTGTGGGGTTAATATGAGAATTCTTGAAACTGACTGTGATTGCTCGAGCACCCATATCAATGAGGGATTGCATCTTTGCTAAAACTTCGTCCTTTTGTAAAGGCTTTATGATATTGCCTTGATTATCAATCTCTTCCTCTACCTCCAAGATCATCTCTCGAGAGATAAGAGAATAGATTGGCTCTACTTCTTTCGGGTCCTTCGCATATAATGAGCCCACGTACCCTTTACTAATGATTAATCCGATCTTCGATCCGCTTCTCGTAATGAGCGTGTTGACCCCGGTAGTACTTGAATACCTCACAATATCGGTGTTCAACATCATCTCTCTTAGGGAAACCCCAAATTGTTCTGCCCCCTCCTTTATGCAATTTGCAAAACAGACCGTTAAATCATGAGGCGTTGTCAGTACTTTAACCGTCCTGATCTCTCCATCCCGTGTGAAAAAACCGTCTGTGAAAGTCCCCCCGGTGTCTATATCAATCGTAAACATAATCTCCTCTCCTCTTCTTGATGCTCCCAAATTGGGAGGTTTGATTGTTGATCTCTCAGATTATTCTTGATTGAGCAACCGACCAATATTGATTGAGCAACCGACCAAATAATACATAATATAAATTTTTTGTCAAGGAAAAAATTATCCCAAATAAATATTTTTTCTAACTATTTGAAAACGTTAAGTAAATAATATAAATAATAATTACAATTCGAACCTAAAACGGTAGGGTATTATGTGGGCTTTACTTAAATAAAGGGTGGCAATAATTAATGAGGAGGCGGATCATGCAAGGAAATATGCTCCGGAGGCGGGGCATGATTGTTTGAAGAAAGCGGGGAAAGCGACCATTCAGAGAATCCTTGACGAGCATTCGCTGCGTCCTCATAAAATGGCCTATTATCAGGAGCGGCGCGATCCTGAATTTGAGCAGAAAATGGCGGAGGTCTTGTGCATATACAAGGAGATCAATCTTCAAAACGAAGCCGGGAAAGCGGGTGACACTCCATCTGTTATTACGGTATCGGTGGATGAGAAACCGGGGGTACAGGCCATCCAGAATATTGCACCGGATATCATGCCTGAACCGGGGAAGCAATCCAGAATGATAAGGGACTATGAATACAAGCGTCTGGGGACCTTGTCGATTCTGGCGACTCTGGATTTGCACGATGGTCATGTGATTGCCCAGGTTCATGACAAGCATCGCAGTAGTGAGTTCATCTCGTTGCTCAAAGAGATGGATGCTTACTATCCTGCCGAATCCAACATCCGTATCATCCTGGATAACCATTCTGCCCATATCTCCAAGGAGACCATGAAGTACCTTGCCAGCAGACTGGGACGATTTCTTTATGTTCATACCCCGAAACACGGCTCATGGTTAAATCTTGTCGAAACGCTCTTCAGTAAAATGGCCAGAACCTTCTTGAAGCACATTCGTGTGAATTCCAAACAGGAACTTAAAGAAAGAATCCTGTTGGGAATCAGGGAAATCAATGATTCTCCGGTTGTGCATCGCTGGAAAAAATTCGATCTCGCTCATGCTTTCTGATCTAATGTAAATATATTGATGAAACGATATACTAGTGATTTCTGGACCATGCATCAGCCTTAGAATCTAAAAAAATCGTACTCAATGTCTTTCTTTTTTCTTTTTCAATTTTCCTCACGATTAACAATTTTGCCCCAATACACATAATCTTCGCACATTCGAATATGAATGATTATCTTAAAATCAAAAAGGAGGTAGAGGAAATGATAAAAATAATGAGATTGATGGTCTGCATGATGTTGCTAACGTTACCTTTAACCAGTTATACAGTAACTTAACCAAATATTCTTAACATGAAAACTTCATGGTTGAGAGGAGCGGTTGGTAGTAATCCTGTTAAAATCGAGGGGAAGAACCTTTCTGAGGTATCGACTAAGGCTGACTATGAGACAGTTGTGTATTGCGTACCTGTTGAATATAAGACAGAAGATGGGAGCATCGTTTATAAGGCTTCCCCAAATTATGGTGAATTCGAGGCTGTCCCAAATTAAAGAAAAAGGTCCTTTATTCCTTTTCTCCTTTTCTGATAACGAGACCATATTGAACACCATTAGTACTGACAGGATTGGTTCCTTGCTATGATTAGAGAACTGGGAGGGAAAAAACCGAAGATCGCTGATTCCGCTTTTGTTAGTGAGGCGGCTTATGTGGTTGGGGATGTAGAAATATGGGAGAACTCAAGCATCTGGCCTGGAGCGGTTTTAAGAGCTGATCGATTCCGAATCCGAATAGGGTCCAATAGTAATATTCAGGATAACTGTGTTGTTCATGCGGGGTTTTCGGACATAAACATAGGAAACAATGTGACGATAGCTCATGGTTCAATGATCCACTGTGCCAGAATCGGGAACCATGTATTTATTGGAATGCATACCGTACTGAACAATCAATCAGAAATTGAGGATTTCTGTGTGATTGGTGCTTATTCGATGGTAAAGGATAATTTTAAAGTTCCTGCAAGATCTCTGGCTGTAGGAATTCCGGTGAGAATCGTAAGGGCTCTCAATGATCAAGAATTGGAGCGGATATTATCCGGAAGTAACTTTTATGTCGAACTTGGAAAAGAATTTAAAAAGTATGGATTATAAGGACCCCCCCGCCCTGTGGACCGAGGCACAGTGCACCAATTTTTTCACACCTTCTTCTGAGGGGTTACCGGTCTGTTGAGATTTTTCTGGACAAATCGGTGTTTTGATGGATAATTAATAAGGAGATAGGAGTCAGAAGGCAGGAGGCAGAAAGCAGAATAAAGAATGAAACC
>Ga0315295_10000295_pt1 | contig 41776 bp, 61 predicted proteins | sample YL17G14_0_MG_FD_204453 | JGI IMG/M metagenome (GOLD analysis project Ga0315295, IMG submission 204453) | Sediment microbial communities from Yellowstone Lake, YNP, Wyoming, USA - YL17G14_0 | ecosystem: Environmental > Aquatic > Freshwater > Lake > Sediment | place: USA: Wyoming | collected...
CGGCGTCTATGTCTAGTGCGGCTACTGGTTCACGTGCGGCTACAGGTTCACGTGCGGCGACAATTTCACGTGCGGCTACAAATTCAAGTGCGGCGACTATTTCACGTGTGGCGACGGGTTCAAGTGTGGCAACGGGTTCACGTGTGGCAACGGGTTCACGTGTGGCGACGATTTCAAGTGCGGCGACGGAGAAACCAGCGAAAATCTGAATGAAATTTTCAGACAGACATTTATCCGCCAGGGATGCCTGTTGATAGCGACGAAATGGGTCACGGCCGAGCGTAAATCCTGTAATTTTGATGGTGGCGAAATCTTGGAATACAAAAAAGATGCAGTAATCGAGGAAGAAAAAGCGGTTATATCTGACCAGCAATGTGGAGTGGGATTGCACGTTCTCCCGTATGGCCACCGGCCGGAATGGTATGGATTATGCGAAGCAGGGCATGATTATATTCCGCTAACGGTGGAGGTTCAGCCGGCAGATATTTGTTTTGCGGGCGTCCCAGGAGTTTACGGGAAAATGCGGGTGAGAAAATTAAAGGTGATTGATTGAGGAGGGAAAATGAGCGAGATAATTTTTGAGGCTAAGGAAGAAGGAGGAAAGATGAGCGATAAAGACCGGATTGCGGAATTAGAAGAAGCATTAAGTGGCATGCTTTTTCAGTTCGCTTATGATTCCAATAACGGGAAAGTGCCCACGTTACATTCGGGCGGGTTGTCGGCTTTGGGAATAGCATTTACTGCTATGCGTTGGACAGACCCGTATCCAATACCTGAATCCAAGTGCCAGACGAAAGGTTGTCCGAAAAGGATATCGTGTGGTATTTCTACACCGGATGGATATAAGCAATTATGTGGCAACTGCTATGGAAAAGAAAGTAATAAACAGGAGGAGAAATGAACCTCTTAATCGCTTTTTTGACCGGTGTTGTTATAGGAATTTTGGCGCATTGGTTTTACATGGTGCTGGCGAACTCAGCTGGGGATTGTGATGAGGATGACTGGCTCAAGTACGATATGGAAGAATAGGAGGATTTATGATACCAAGATTCAGGGTATGGGATAAAGATAGAAGAGTAGTGGCGGGAGTAAAAGATATTTACTTTAATGATAATGGCAAGATAACTTGTTGGATATTTTTTGATGACAATAAAGGTTTATATCAAAGAATATTAGAAGAAACTGCTGAACTCATGCAGTCAACTGGCTTGTTCGATAAAAACGGCAAGGAAATTTTTGAAGGAGACATAATTAAAGGGGTAAATAACGATGGTCACATTCAAGAAGAATACCTGCCGACTAAAATAATTTTTAAAGGCGGCTGTTTTGTTTCCGAATATTGGAATAAACCGATAACGTCTAAAGAAACGGAAGTAATCGGCAATATCTTCGGAAATCCCGAACTCTTGAAGGAGGATTTATAATAGATTTAGTAGAAAATATACATAAAATCACCGAAAAGGAAAAGAAAATATTATCTCCTATTGCATGTGCAAAGGTTAAAAAGCCTGAATTTTATTATTTAAAGGAGGGAAAATAATGTGCGAATTCATTTCGTTCTGGCATCAGCCGAGCACCGGGGATATTGCAGTTTCGGATTTAATGTCTCACAGTGATACTTATGAAAAATTAAAACTCAATCAGTTGTGGCGAGAGGCACACTACACCTCGTTCGGGAAAATAGACCTCCGGTTTGATCCCGATGACCATATTCCTGAAAATTATGAGGAGAATTTTAGAAATAGGTTTCCATCATTTGTGGATTTTTTTAACTACTGCATGATGGTGGTTTGCGAAAATGGGAAATATAGCGGGGGGCTGATTTTAAGAGGGTTAACTTCGGCAGAGGGACTGAAACTCCCGTCGGAGATTGGCGGGGGGCTGGATTTAAGCGGGTTAACTTCGGCAGAGGGACTGAAACTCCCGTCGAAGATTGGCGGGTGGCTGGATTTAAGCGGGTTAACTTCGGCAGAGGGACTGAAACTCCCGTCGAAGATTGGCGGGGGGCTGGTTTTAAGAGGGTTAACTTCGGCAGAGGGACTGAAACTCCCGTCGAAGATTGGCGGGGGGCTGGTTTTAAGCGGGTTAACTTCGGCAGAGGGACTGAAACTCCCGAAAAACAGGAAATATAAAGTATATCTAAAAAACACGGTAATTGAGGAGGAAAAATGACCCCCTTAACCTATTTTTTAATAGGTGTAGTTATCGGAACTTTAGTTATAATTTTACTATTGACTGATTGAAAAGCCGAAAGGCGGGAGGGAAAATGAAAGAAAAAAATAAGATTAATAATTTAGAATTCAAAGAGTTTATAACCGAATGTTTAAAAAATACCTCCAAAGAAGAATTCTTAGATATGATAAGAGAAGCTAAAAAAACTGTTGACGGCAGTGGATTTGATAAATACATCCATGAATTTCTGAATAAGGGAGGGAAAATGAAGACACGGATGGATGAAAATCAATGTATCTTATCGAGTAAAATAGAAAGAATCTACATAAAAACAGAAGAAATCCCGTGCCTCAGGGTTGATGATTTCGAGGACATATCTGCTGTTTCCAATGATGATTGGAATTGTCTAATTGAGCAGTTAGTCGCGGAATATTTGATAGGAAAGCCGAAATGTGAATATACGAAAAGAGAATGTGATTTGTGGGACGAAGAATGTTTGGCTGTTTTTCCTGAACAATGTCCGTATAATGACAAAAAAGACGTAGAAGAAATTAAGCGGTGGCAAAGAAAAATCATTGAGAATGCTGTTTCTGAAAGAAAAACAAAGCCCAAAAAGGGCGGGAGTGACGTCAGATGATTTTAAGAGGTGAACACGAACGGCAGATTTCGGAAAGTTGCGCCGCCGATGTGCGAGCTGAGCGGGAACAGGAGTTCAGAGACAGCCATTCTAACCAGTGTCTAAAATGCGGCTCTACTGACACATCAAGAACGGTTATTCAAAATCAAACAACGGGAGAAGAGATATATATCTGGCATTGTGCAAGCTGCCATAATGAATGGGAATGAGAATGAAAATAAGACTATCATCTGACTTTTTTCTTCTGCCAAAATTGCTTTATAGCGGTACGTATTACGAGGGCAGAAAGAGATATAAAGTTATTATCTACGGCCTTCTTTATTTCCAAATTTTAATTAAGAAATCATCCTACGATTATTTTTAGAAATGGAAAATATAAATAATCTGATAGACAAGATTTATAATATGGATTGTTTAGATTTTATGAAGTCTATGCCTGAAAAAAGCATAGATTTAATACTTTGCGACCCTCCATACGGAATAAATTATCTATCTAACTGGACAAATAACCACGCTAAAATAAAAAATGATGGCTTAGAAGATTGGCAGGATTTAATGAAAAAGTTTTTACCGGAAGCAAGGCGTATTTTAACTGATACAGGTTGTTGTTGTTGTTGTTGTGGTGGTGGAAAAACACCTGTAACAGCATTGTTTACAATTGAAGCAATAAAACATTTTTATCTGATACAGATGCTTGTTTGGAAAAAGTTTATAGGTTTAGGGTGGCGATATAGACCTGCTTATGAAAATATAGTCGTGCTAAGCAAATCAAAAGATGATTATAATTTTTTTGATACAAGTAAATCCTGTTCGAATGTTCTTGAGGGAATAAATCAGGATATACCTAATTCAGAAGAACATCCCACTCAAAAACCAGTTTCTCTTATGGAAAGATTAATTAAAATTCATAGTCAAAAAGGTATGATTGTATTTGACCCCTTCCTCGGTTCGGGCACTACTGCTGTTGCCTGCATAGAACTTGGACGGCATTATATTGGTTGTGAATTGGATAAAGGATATTTTCGGCTATCAGAAGAACGGATAGCGAAGGCGAAATCTCGTCCGCAATTTGAATTTGAGGGGGATTAAATGGAAATGAAGAAATATAATCTTATAGTTATTGACCCACCATGGATGGTGAATAAATTAGTTCACAAATCACGCCCAAATCAAAAAGAAATGGATTACTCTCGAATGTCAGATGAACAAATAGCAGGCATGAGAATAGAACAATTAGCGGATAAAGAATGCTGGTGTTTTTTATGGACTACTCAAAAGTTTTTATTTAAAGCTAAAAATATTTTAGATGGATGGGGTTTTAAGTACATACTTACTATGGTATGGGAAAAAACTTATGGAAAATCAAGTGGTATGCCATTGAGAGGCTTTAGATGGAATTGCGAATTTGTCCTTGTGGGGACAAATTTTAACCCTCAATTATGGCCGAAGAAACCACTGATTCCTTGTTGTTTTCAAGCAGAGAATATTAGACATTCCCAAAAACCAGATAGGTTTTATGAAATGATTAAAAATTTGGGTCAGAACAGAGTGGATATTTTTGCAAGACAAAGACGAGATGGATGGGATGCATGGGGTGATGAAGTTGTAAGTGACCCGATATTTGAATTCGAGAAGGTATAATAATATATTGGTGCAGGTTAAAAATCGGTCTGTCTTTTTCTTGCATCGTCCAATATTTCCTGCCGGCGATTTATAAATTCTGTGATTGCCAGCCTTACCAATGCAACAATCGTCAATCCCGTTTCGTCAGCGATTATTTTTAGCAAATCCACATCCTGCTGATGTAAGTTAAACCAATAACGTTTCATTTTTCCCTCCGTTAAAACAAAAACGGGGCAGGGGTTTTGAGGGGATACCCCTGTCCCATTTTTTCATTTCAAATTTTCTTTTCCCTGAAAATGACCTCAGATTTCAGGGTTTTTTTAGGTCGTGTTAATTCTATCCCTCGGGATAGTATGCGTTTTACCTCATCATCAAGGCGTTTCAGGAATTCTGGTTTAACCCTGAACCCGCCGTTTTCGTTTACGAAAAGTTTAACCTTCTTCGCCTTGATAAAAACGCAGGCATTATGTCTGCGAGTTTTTTCTGCTTCTGCTTTTATTTCCATTGTCACTTTAATCACCTCCTTTTTTCATAGTTGTTATTTCCATTGCTTTTTCCGCCAGGGCAATCAAGTTCATGTTTTTGTTCGCCCGTGCCGCCGCCCTTTCCACCGCCCTCGTCGCCTTTTCCGCCGCCATCTCCGCCTCCTCCGCCTCCGTTGCCGCCCTTTCCGTCCTATCCGTTCCGTCCAGCCACGCCGTCGCCCACGTCCGGTATCTGGCCTCGCCATATACCGCCAGCGAACAAAAAATACCGTACCGGATGCGCTGTTCAAGAGTAACCACCGGGACATCAATCCGGCGTACCGTTGTCAGTTTCCGTACTCCCAGCTTCATCTGCCCTTCTCTGAACGGTTTTTTATCTGAGGTTTCGCATTCCCATAGGTGGGCTGTTTCAAGGTCAAAATTCCCGTGTATAGGATTGTGGAGCACCGCTAATAACGGATGCTCATAGGCATGTATCCAGCCCTCTGAGCACAACTCGCCTGTGCCGGAGGCAGTGTGCGTTACGCCCGCTCCCCACTGCGTGTTTTTTCTGGTTTTGTCATCCGCATCTGTCAATTTGTAGAGTTTCATTTTTCGCCTCCCTTTTTTGTAAATATTTTTTTCCATTTACGCACATATTTATTATGCCCTTTTATTGCCTCTTGTTCTGTAGCATATCGCCCGATGTCCAATTCAGTTCTTGTTCTGTCAAATATCATTGTTTCGAAAATTAACGGCAAGCCGCAAAAACTATGGTTTATTCCGAGAAAAACCGTTGAGACAATAATCCCGTTTTTCAATAATTTTTGCCTGACTATCCTGTTTTTATCAAAATCTTTTGCCCACGTCTCGGCAGTGCAGACCGTGCCATCCCTTTTATAGTAAATCATAAAGCACCTCCTTTTGATAGTACTGTATATTGAGGGCATTTTGTGTCATGCCCTTTACATTGCAGGCACTTTTTATCAGTTTTACAATATACCTTCTTGCCGTCAATTTCAATAACGGCATTTTTAAAAGATTTTTTTATCTGTTTCCAAAAACATTTTTCAGGTTTCATTTCGACGGACTCTATGATAAAATGTAATTTCCCAGTGGTGACCAACATTGCAATAAACAACCACCTTCCACCCTCCATCCACCTTTCCCACGACTAATTCCCGTTCCACAAAAATGGAGTAGTGGTTTTTTAGCAACCACTCTAAAAACCATTTTATAAACCAATTTAATAATAATGCTTTCATTTTATCCTCCTTTTATTCCCAGTGTATCAGAATATGTGAAAAATGAGACACAAAATATCTTGTACGTCACAGATGAGACACAACGCTGTCAAATAATTTTTCAAGTTCGTTTTGTTTTTGTTTCCTCAATCGTTCGCAAGATTTCATTGTTTTGTAATTTCCCATTGCCAGCAATTTACTTTCGGCTAATTTTAGTTTATTGATTGCTATTGTTTTTAATTCTATTAATTCATTTAATTGGTTTTGTGTTTTGGAAGCGAGCCAGTATTTTTTTATATTATTCATTTCAGTCATTTTTAAGCAAATCCATTTCCAGACTTTTCTTCTTTTCTTTATCGGACATATTTTCATGTTCTTTTTCCCAATCATTCTCACATGACGGACTACAAAAATGTTCCCAGCCTGCGTGAGTACTACATTCGATACAATAGAGCTGGTCGCAATGTGCGCATATTCTGATATTTTTATTATACATACGGTTCATCCCCCTTTTTGATTTCCCGCAGGAAAACAACAGCCTCTTCCAGGTCATCGAAGAAATACTGGATTTCTGTGCCGGAGAGCGGGTATAAAACGCAGACCCGCCAGTGGTTGCAAATTAATAATAGCCGGGCTTTCATTGGACTACCTCCTCTTCCAATCGTTCGGGATTTTCATAAATATTTCCAGTTATTTCCAGTGAACGACTCCCGTTCCAAAAAGCATAGTTATCTACATATCCACAAATATTCGACTCCTCATCAGCCACTAAAAATAATCTCACGGGAATTAATGTATAACCAGATTTTAGTTTTTTCACTACATAATTATCCCCTAATTTGGGCTGGTATATAGAATATGCACCATGACAATATAAATTCTGTTCGTTATTATTAACACATAAAATATCCCCCGCAAATATTTCCTTTCCGTTTTTATCAAACAAACCCGTTGACTGCATGAGTTCCACGGTACTCAGGTTGTCGAAATCAATCTCAACAATATCATGGTACATTCTTTTTTCGATTTTATCCCACGCCCTGAATTTTGGTTTCATTTTTCCTCCTTTGCGATGTTTTTCATTGGACTGCCTCCTGTGACGTAAAATCAGGCGCTATGATGCCGTAGCCCCCCCAGTCCTTGTCTATATTCAGGTTTTTAGCCGATTCGGCGGCTATTTTTAGAGCGTATCCCCGGGCATCGCCATTGACAAAAATCGAAATTTTCCGTTTTGTAAATTTTAGTATCTGGTCAAGTTTAATTAAAATAGGCAGGGTTTTTGATTCCCAGTTTTCAGTAGTAACCCCGTTTTCTCCGTTACAATAATCAGTTGCCAATTTGTGCGCCTGAGCCTCAAGTCGAAATAACATTTTGCATAATTTTACATCGGCTAATCCTGTTTCGAAAATTCTGTTTAGATTTTTTCCATGTTCCTTGATTTTGGAGTACATCTGCTGATGCTGTTTTGTGTTCATTTTAGTCCCTCCTCTTGCCCCGATTGGCGGGGGCCTGCCTGTATAACTAATATTGTTTTGTACTTTTTGCCCACTTTTTAAAAGTACTGTGATTCAAGGATTTACGGTATTTAAGAATATGCTTTGCTTGTTTATTTGTTATATATTCGTAGATAGGTTTTATTGCTTCTATTTCCTGTTTGTTTTGGTATTCATATAGTTTTTTAGCGTTTCCTGTTAATTCTCTTACGGGGATATTTTTTGATTCGTACGGAAATAGTCCGGCAAATTTTTCATGTTTTTGTTTTTGGTAATGATGCCAGAATTGTTTGTCAAAGTAACGATTAACACGAGACAAAACTTTTTCTTTTTCTGTTCCCTGCAAAATTTGGAAGTAATTCATTTTAGTTCTCCTTGCCGAGTATAGATTTTTATTCTTTCCCGGCTGTTTCTATGTGTATGTTATGGCCCCAGTGCCCGAGCGATTGCCAGGCATCGGCGTACAGTACGGGCACCCCGTCAATTGTCGCCATGTAATCTATTCCCATGCACCCGTGGGCATATATCCAGCGCCGTGCCGCTGTGGTAGATGGGAGAGTGTGTTCCCACTCCGGATTGCCTTGCTCTCCGGAGACACGGATGATAACTGGAGCATGCAAGGCACATTTCCCGGTAGTGGCTATTTGTCTGTCGGTCAATACCGTAAGGCAGCGTTTGGTGCTGCAGGTGTCACTTCCTAGACCTCTGATGCCTAATACTTTTTCTAATTCTGTTCTCATTTTCATTTCCTCCTCTTGCCCCGCTTGGCGGGGGCGGGCCTTATTCGCTAATTTCTTCGGATAATGCACTGTCAAAAAATACCCGATCTACTTCTTCCAGCAGACCTTTTCCCAAAAAATTTCGAGCGTGGTCTTTTATTAACCGGATTTTTTTTGTTAATTCTGCTGTCGCCACCTCTGGGTCGGCGGCCAATTTCGTCACGACGAAGTACTCAATTTTGGCCGTTTCAGGCAAAAATTGAGTACCCTCAGCTAATCGCGGCCCTATATATTGGGCCACGACAAACGATTCTCCGGCAGTAATTACTGCTGACGCTCGGTTTTTCGTCAATCCGAGTTCCAGTCCCGTTTTTTCTTTAAATTGATTATTAATAATCATACATAGGTCGGGATGCCCTATGTATGACTCTATGTTCTTCACGTTCCAGCCCCAGCAACCGCCCCTATGGTCGCTGTCACCGTCGAAATTTCCCAAAATTCCTACATCTGTGAGGACAATTTTAAGATTTCCCTCTCCGATTGCTGAGAGGGGAATCGCATTTAGGATTTTCATTTCATTCCCCCTTTTCCTGTGCGCAGGAATCTAACAAAATCGAACATCCAATTCCACGGGTTTGGAACTATTCGGAATGGTTTTTCCGGAGCCTCACCATTCCAATAGTCTTTATCTCCCCACCAAATCCCCTCCTCGTCAATATACACATCCGAGAGAATCTGTAGATAGAAGGGTGGTACTCTTTTCATTTTAGTTTCCTCCTCCTGCCCCGCTTGGCGGGGGCCTGCCTTAATCCTCGTTGTGTCCCCCGACTGGAGGACACCGAGAGGACTATCAGAATACTTTCTCCACGAACAACCCCCTGTATTTTTTTATTTCCTCCAGCATTTTGAGAGAGAGTTCAAGGATAAGCGTGTAGTTTTCTTTCCAAATAGCATCGTCTATTTGTAAATAGACATTATTTGGTTTTGGCGTCCCGCAAAAATTATTTTTCGTCAACGGGCATTCGCCGCAGGTTGATTTCTCTTTAAATTCCGCGCAAAACCCACACTCCCCGTTGACGCAGGAGTAAAGCTTACTTCGGTTGACGATGTCCGTTTCTGCTTCTTCAATAATTTTTTCCCATTTTTTTACACTGTCTTCCCAGTTTTTAATCATTTTAGTTTCCTCCCTGCCGAGTTTTGAGAGTTGCTCTGTCTCTCTATATACATTATAGTAGATTTATATACTTTTGTCAAGTTTATTATTATTTTATTTTTTATCATTTTTAGCGGGTTTAGATTCGGGGTTTCTCGTCCCGAAATAATAAAAATCATAAAAATAAAAAAAATCGCAGAAAAAATAAAAATTAAAAATCGTGCGCCGGAAAACTAATATATATAGTAGTATGCATAATAAGCCGTTATGATATTTTTTGCCGTGCAATAGGGTTACCCCTTGATTTTTAATGTCCGCAAGCGCCTATTTTGACACTGCAAATTTTGCATGTTCGGGGTTTTGCGGGGTATAAGGTTGATGTCGCAACGGGGGAGAGATTCACAACATAGTAGTGGAGAAGTAGTAGGGTTATCGTCGGGGATACTCCGGCTGGCATGTGAGGCAATATAGTAGTAAGACTGTGCTCGTAGTCAGCGGGACACTGCAATTTTTGCATGCAGATTTTGCATGCAGATTTTGCAGTCGGGGGCGGGCGCTGTGCCTGTGGGTATAGTATGGGTATAGTATAATTCTGTACCCGTGTTTTCCCTCGATGATTCGGGGGGGGGATAGGGGGGGTGTCGTGATAGGGGGGGGGAGGGGAGGGATAGGGGGGGGAGAAGGTTTTTTTGTGTGTGCGCGCGGTGATTATTGGTGCAAAAAGTAATAATGATATTATATTATATAGGTGATTTCGGGTATGCATTGGGTATGTCGCAGTTTTGTCACATTGGCATTACAATTCAATTAGCGCAAATCGCATCTTCCTTGAGTATCAGGCAAGATATCGTTTTCATAAGTTAACATAATACTTATTATCATACACCACTTTTTTTTGATTATTATATATGATTGATTTTAGGGGATTTTGCAGGTGCGGTGGGTAATGACAGTCCCCGCAAGTTATCCACAGGTTATCCACAGGTTATCCACAAGGCACTGAGTGAACGAGCCGGGCACTCCTTCCATGGGAGTTTACTCCCCCTCTTTCCGGCCGAGGGATTGAGGGCCAAAAGTTGGGAAAAGGTAACAAGAGATGATAAAAGGTGGCGAAAAGTGGCAAAAAATAAAAGGTGAAGGGGCTTGACAAAAGGGGGAAATATTACTATAATGTGGGATATGGTGCAAAAATTGCAGTTGAAGGGAAGCGATTGCGAGGCGAAGGCTGAAGAAATAGGGGTTGAGGCGTGTCGGGAACTGCCTGGCGAAACAGTGGCGACAAGAATTGAGTTGGAAGCCGGGCAGCGGGACACGATGAAAAAAAATATCGTCAAGTTGCTAAAATCGTTGAGGGAAAAGGGGTTATCGCGGAAGGAAATCAATTATGTTTTCAGTGTAGTATCGGGGTTGCCAAAAGAAGAGGCGTATAATCTTGCGTATCGCGCCGAGACAGTGGCGAATACGAAGGCAATGAATCAGGAGATTGCAAGAGATGTTGAGTCTCTTCCTCGGATACGAAAGGGGTTGGCGCTGGCATATAAAATATTAGGGATAAACGATGATTTGATTGCGAAAGTTATGTTCGAGGGATTGTCGGCGAAGAAGAAACAATATTTTGCATATATGGGAAAAGTGGGTGACGAGAGGGAAGAACCTGATTTTGATACGCGGGAGAAATATCTGCGGTTATTTCATCGTATAGCAGGGGACGTTACAGACAACAGGAATGAAAATGTTTTACAGCCATTACAAATAGTCGGGATTGATGTGAGTAAGATATGATAGCAGCGCAAATATATCTTGATTTTACACGGATGCCAAAGAGCAAAAGATATATCGAGAGCAATTCTCGTGATATATTGTTTTCTGGCGGATTTGGTTGTGGGAAATCTATTGCTTTATGTATGCGCGCTATATTGCTTGCCGGGAAATATCCGGGAACTGTTGGTGGAATTTTTCGGTTTGAGGGAGCGGATTTGCGGGATACGACAATGCGGACATTTTTTGATGAGTGTCTTCCTGCAGGATGGTTCAAACGCGGGATATGGAACAAGCAGGAACGGTTGTTTACTTTTCCGAACGGGTCAAAAATAATGTTTCGTGACCTGAAAAATATGCGTGGATTAAAATCATTAAGATTGGATTGGGGCGCAATAGACCAAATGGAAGAAATAAGCAGGGAAATGGCTGAATTGGTAAGAGGCAGAATTGGAAGAAGTAAAAGCGAATGTCCGCCTTATTTTTTCGCTACGTGTAATCCCGAAGGGCATAATTGGTTGTGGCAGGATTATAAGAATAAAATAAAGATTGGGTCATTGCTTATTGAAGGCGCAATGACCGATAATCCTTTTTTGCCCGAGGAATATGTTGCGAAATGTTTGAAAATGCCGGACTACTGGGTTAAGCGTTATGTATTTGGGAATTGGGATATTTTTGTCGGGCAGGTATTTGATATGTGGGACGCTAATATTCATGTCTTTGACCCGCTGGCAATAACTATGGACAAAAAATGGACTTTTGGATATTCGATTGATTATGGGATGACGAACCCTACGGCAATAGGAATTTATTTCAGGGATTTTGCGGGCAATATTTTTAAGGTATGGGAAAGTTATGTTGTCAATCAGCCGGTAATGTATCATGCGAAAATGCTGAAAAATGAAATTGAACAATTAATGGAAAAGGGGTATAGAATAGATATTTCCATGATTGACCCGCATGCAAGAAACAAAACACGGGAAGATGAAAGCAAGACAAGGCTGGTAAGTATAATTGACGATTATAATGATAATGGGATTTATCCAATTCCCGGAAATTGTGATTTTGATGCCGGGTTTAATAATCTTATTGCGCAGTTGCAAATAGATTCCGAACATATACATCCGATTACGGGAAGCAAGGGATCGCCGCACTTTTATGTTTCAAAAAGATGCCCGTGGACTATTGAAGAATTTACGTCATATAAATATAAGGATATTTCTCCTAGTAGAAGTAATACGGAGAATTCATCGGAACGCCCGAGAAAATATAAAGACCATACGGTTGATGAAGCAAGATATTTTTGTATGGAAGCGAAAAGAATAGGGGTGAATGGAATAGAAGCGCAGGAAACAACTGAAGAGGCGTATAACATTCTGAGCCGTTCTGTTCTGTATGGAAAGAATTTTTCTCGGAAAAAGGAGGAATTTGATTATGCCCGTTACGGTTGTAAAAATTAAAGGCGGTTATAAAGTAAGCGTTCCCGGCAGAATAAAAGCGAAAAAAACTACAAAGAAAAAAGCTGAAGCTCAAAAGCGGTTATTAAATGCGGTGGAACATGGTTGGCGGCAAGACCGCAGGACGAGGAGAATATAATGCCCGATAAACTTACTGACGTCGAAGCATTAGAACTTGTAAAAAAACAATTTGATTATTCTAAACGCAGTAAACAACGGACGGATTTTTTAGATAAAGCGGAACGCCTTGAAAAACTTTATCTTGGAGATACGACCAGCAGATACGATGCTTTAAAAGATGCCCGGCAGGAATGGCGCAGTAATTTATTTTATCCTATGACACTTACGAATATCGAGACTTTTGTCCCGTATATCGTAATGAATCTTTGGGGGAAAAAGCCGGTTATAACTTTTCAGCCACGCAGACAAAATGATGTTATCGGATACAAAATTGCCGAAGCTCTTGTTGATATGCAGTTTGATGAAATGCAGATGTTTTTGAATTATATTGATTGGACGAGAGAAGGCGCAAAGCTCGGGACATCTGTTGCAAGTTTGAATTGGCATGAAGAATGGGAACTTAGGGAAGTGGCGGAAAAATCTGTCGTTTTGAAATTGCTGGGAATAAAAAAAACGAGTCTTAAACCATTAAAAATTTATGATGGCTGGAAGTGGAGTCATATTGACATGCGTGACTGCTATTGGGACGCCGGCAGAAAACGAATAAAAGATATGTCTTTTTTCGGAAACAGGGAAGTTGTAAACCTTGAATTTCTTGATATGCTTTCGAAAAAACGCCCCGATATATATAATAAGCAGGCGATAAGCGAAATAAAAAAGAATAGTGAGGGCTGCGCCAGTTTAACTGAACTTGAACGTAGAAACGACACTTTCGATTCTCCTACCTTAAATGAAGAAATGAAGCCGGTATTGTTATGGAAATACGTAGAGAATGACCGGATTATCTGGGTGTTGAATGAAAAACACGTTTTTCGCAATACCCGCAGTCCTTATTCCTGTAAAGAGAAATATTACCTTGATATGCAGTGCATTTCACAGCCTTTTAAGTTTACGTCTCTTGGACTGGCTGAAATAACTGAAGACTTAAATGTTGCCGCAAATGACCTGATGAACTCCAGAATAGATAATGTGAATTTTCTTATGCAGCAAATGTCAACTGTTATTGAAGATTTTATACCTTATAAAATGGACTTGCTTCCGCGTCCTGGCGGTATTGTGCGCGTAAGAAGACAAGACGCTTATCAGCCGATAGTCAGGCCGCCAATGCCGATAGCACCTTATAGCGAACAGGAACAATTTGAAGAAGCTGCACAGAATGCAACTGGTATTTTTGATATAATTAAAGGAGCTTCTCCGCAAAGAAGGGAGACTGCAACAGCTTTTGTAAGACTGCAAAATGCAGCTGGAAACCGGATGTTTATGCTTACTGTCCAGATAGCCCAGCAGACTATTTGTGAAATGGCAAGATTAATGAATGAAGGCAATTATGACCTGATAGAAGGCAAGAGGCTTGTCAGGATACTCGGGGATGATCCGGAGACAATGGAAGCACTTATGGAATGGTCTAAAGCTAAGAACAGAGGGTCTTATAATAATCCGGTAACCGGGCAATGGCTGGAAATGAAGAGCGTTGACCTTGAAAGAGATTTCGATGAAGAAATTCCACAGTCATTGATTGATTATGTTCCCACTATTTCAATACAGGTTGACCGGGAATTTGAGGCAAAAAAAATCGAGAATATGGTTAATATGCTTTATGGGAAAGAGGAAGTGGATAATTACAATCTCGTTGACACTTATATTACTGCTTTACAGCTAAAATCCCCTCGTCCGCTTATGCAAAACAGGCAGTTTTATGACGCTATGAAAAAGATGCGGCTTGCCGCAGTGGTTAATGGAATGAAAGAAACGGGATTTTTTGGCGGGACTCCGAATTCGAATAAAATCAGTGTCCCGGGAACACCGGAGGTCGGTGAAAAAGCTGATATAAGCATGTCCAGAAAAATACAGAGACAGCCGGCAAAGAGAACACGCGAACGGCCTTACACGCAGAAAAATGTATAAAAAACCGCAGGAGGTGTCGTAATGCAACAGGGAGAAAAAGCATATCTTAAAGCATTGGCAAGCGGAGCGAAAAAACTTGAAGATATAATCTTGCAGAAACATTCATTGCTTGAACCTTTTGTTCACAGTGAAGGATGGGTTGCGATAAAAGAAGTGGCGAAAGTTATGGTAGAAGAAATTCAGCGTGAAATATGGGTTCTTGATGTAAATTCTTTAACGTTCAGGGAAGATTTTCAATCAAAGCAGCTTGCTATGAAAGGCGTGACATTTTTAATGGAAACAGTGGAAGAAATTGTGGAAAATATTGAAGACATAAAATTGAGGAGGAAAGCTAATGAGTGAAAAACTCGATGGTATCGTATCGCATTTGAAGGAAGTCAAAGAAGTAAAAAATTATCCTTTAGAACGGCCTGATTCAAAGGAAGAAACCCGTTATCCCGAAATAAATTTTTATGACAATATTCTTCCTGATGCGAAAGATTACAATGTAGGTGATAGCGTAACGATTGTGTTAAAAGGCAATATAACAAATATTTCCACAGATAAACAAGAATCTAAGACAACAGTAACTTGCCGTATAAGTGTAAAAAAGGCTGGTATTAGTTAAATTCTATACAGGAGGTAACACACGGATGAAAACAGATTTGTTTAAGGAAACAACACCCGGAGCTGCTGGCTCTACATCTGTTGACCTTTCGGATAAAGCTATTGAAACAGAAGCAACAAAAAAATCCGGTAAGGAAGACAGCAAAGTGGAAAACCTAGAAGATACGGCTGTGACCGAAGACAAAGGGAAGGAAAAGAAAGGCGAAGAAGGTGGACAGAAACTGATTGCAGGTAAGTACAAAACCCTTGAAGAGGCTGCGGAAGCGACTCGGAACGCCGAAGAAGCATACAAAGCCAAACAGGCTGAACTTACTAAAGTTAGTCAAGAATTAGCCGACAAGAAAAGACAATCGGAAGACCTTGAAAGGACAGTCTCTGCTAATGCAGCAGCAACGCAAGCAAAACAGGCTGACACTTTTATTGAACAAAAGGCAACTGATTTGAAAAAACTTGCCGACGAAATTGGCTGGGAAAAGGCGAGCATCAGGATTATGACTGAAATGATGAAAGCCGGAATTTCTGCGTATGACCGTACACGTATTCAAACATTGTTTGAACGTGATATGGAAAAAGACGCTGTCCAGATGGCTGACGTAGCAATCGGGGAATTTTCTGAATTGTTCGATAAGGATGAACTGAAAGCCGACCTTAACGCTCTATTTACTGAGTATCCTTCTCTAAAAACGAGTAAGGAAAACATCGAACTCGCTGTAGGTAAAGTAGTATCAGCAAAGTTGAAAAAAACAGCGAAAGAGGTCAAGCCGACGGACAAAACAAAAGGCAAAAAAGATGAAGTCCCGCCTGCTACACCCGCAGGAAGGGTTGATGCGGGAACAAAAACAAAGGCGGAGGAAATAGCCGATGAAGTTGTTGCGAAAGCAAAAGCCTCTAATCCGCTGAAATTCTAAAACAAGGAGGCTGGTAATTATGAAAAATTACCCAATGCCATTTTTCGGACTCCTTGCTTCGCTTGTAAGGTACCTCGTTACTGGAAATATAGACGAACTGGGGTTTATGTTCGGAATATGTACAATGGCGATGGCATCTGACGGAGTAAGGGGAACTGGTACTGGCAGCGAAATTGCAGCTCGCCATAAAGTAGATATGAGCGATAAGATTTCGTTGCTTGACCCCAGCGCAGCGCCGTTTACGGTACTGCTAAAAAAAATGCCGAAGGTAAAGTCTTCTTTTAAGTTTGAATGGCTTGAAAGAGAATTACCTCCGAGGGAAGATGTAATAACAGCGGCAGCGACAGCAGCAGCTACAAGTATAGTTGTTACCAATTATGCGTACTTTTCAGCTGGGGATGTAATCAAAGTACCCAGGACTGGAGAATGTATATTGGTGACTACAACGCCGACAAGTACTACGGTGACTGTTACAAGAGCTTTTGGTGAAACGGCCGCAGCCGCAATAGTTGCAGGAGACCCGATTTTGATAACCGGAAATGCCAACGAGGAAGGCGCAACTGTCCGTACGGTAAAATCTACGCTCAGCACGAACGTATATAACTATACGCAGATATTCAGAAATCCTTTTGGCGTAACGAGAACTCAGGATGAGTCGCCGCTCTATGGTGAAAAAGATATGGTTACCCTGAGAAAAGAATGGGGTATTCAGCATTTGATTGACATTGAACGCCAAATGCTGTTCGGCGAAAGGAAGGAACTTACTTCCGGCACACACCCGAAAAGAACCTCGAGAGGTATTATAAAGTTCCTTACCGCAAATAGCGGCAACGTAACGGCAACAGCCCTTACAGAGTCAATATTTGAGGAATGGATGAGAGACTTGTTCCTTCACGGCTCGTCAGAAAAGTTTGTGTTTGCTTCCCCGCTGATTATATCTGTAATTAATCTGTGGGCGCAGGGCAAGATTCAGACTTTATCTTCCGATAAGACCTACGGAATAAGCATCAAGGAATACCTTTCCGGGCACGGAACAGTGTACCTCGTAAAACATCCGCTTCTTACAGGGACAATTTACGGCGGGTACGCAATCGGGCTTGATATGGCTGACCTGAAGTATCGTTATGTTACTGATACGATGCTGAACACCAATATTCAGGCGAACGATTATGACGGCGTGGAAGATGAGTACCTGACCGAATGCGGTCTGGAACTCAGAAGTCCTGAAAAGCATAGTTTGCTTATGGGCGTAGAGGAATAACGGGAGGTGATGACAACCATGAAAAAAATAATACTTGCTCTCGCAGTCTTAATGACTGCGGTCTTTGCGTATGACTCATACGCACTAACAATGGAAGAACAGGTCTTGAAGAAAGAACTGGGGGACGGACAGTGTCAGTATAATGACCTTGACGATGCCTGTGGCTTTAGAATCAAGGATGTCAGCGGTTCTACTGATTTTACTGTTATTGTTACTTCTTGCACCATAACGATACAGAAACCATCAGGGACAGCCGATACGTCAGTTTCTACCGACGGAATACTTCGCGTTTCAGCCGCTGCGGAAGATACTGTCGGAGAAATGGTTAATTTAATTGATGCGACAACGACCTATGAATGTGAAATGGGTGATGTGCGTTACGCTTTAAGCCCGCTTTACCTTCAGGACGGGACGAACCTGATTGCCTCAACGACTTTCTGGGCAATCTATCTTGATTCTGGCTGCGCTGGGACTGCTTACACGATGCCTGAACCCGCGACAAGGTCTACGGCTGCAAATTGTGTAGGTCTTAATCCGGGAACGGACAAGAAGATAGTCCTTCATGCGTACACGGCGAATGTCAACGGAACGGCATCCCTCAAAATTTATGAGGAAGATGAAGACCATGTCGAAACGTTGAAATTTTGCAAAGGGTTGACTGATGATACTGACCAGACAACTACTTTTGCTCTTTCCGGTGGAAGCTGGGGGTGGAACTTCGACAAGAACCATAGGGTGGTTATCGTTGGAGACAGCAATACAGCCGCGGACTCCGGTGATGGCATAACCGTATGGTGGACAGTATGGTAAATTTGTTTTAGCAACTTACGCATCTGCCATGCGTAGTATAGGTTTGGGGTTTCCCTGCTCGAATGAGCTTAAAACCCCATAATTAAAAAAAAGGAGGTATTTATGACGAAATTCTTTTACAATAATGGCGGAGCAAGGGTAACCGTGTGGTTAATCTCTCCGAAAATGACCATAGGAGCAAACGGAGAAAAAATCTATACCGACAGGGGAACAAAAGTAAAGTTTGTAAATGGGTTTTATTCTACAAACGAAGAATCTCTGATTTCACTTATTAAAAAATCCACTTCGTTTGAAAATAAAATAATCACAGAAGTCAAGGAGGATAAAAAATAGTAATAAAAGAGGTAAATTCAAATGACTCCACAAGATATACTTGCTATTGTAGGAGATTTGATTTCCGACAGGGAACATACAAAATTTCCTATATCTACAAAATTAAGCTGGCTGAATATGTGCGAAAGGGAGTTAGCGAAAGAACTTCTTTGTCTTCGGCGATGGGCTGAAAATGTATCAATAGTTGCGGGGACATTGGAATATAATATGTCCGCTCTTATTCCCGGGTATACAGTACTTAAAATTCACAGGGTAAAAATAGCCGGCAAAGAAATAGACCCTGCTCTTATTGATGACCTGAAAAGGTATGATCAAGAATGGAGAGAAAATACTGAAGCTGATCCTTACCTGTATGCTTATGACCCGCTGGAAGGTAAGTTTTATATTGTGCCTCCGGTAGATTCTGATGATGCGGCAGACGTGGATATAGAATATAGTTACCTTCCGATAAATTCTATTACAGAAGACATTAAAGTATTAAATGTCCCTATTTCCTGCCATGATGCAATCATAAAATATATGATAGCTCGTTCAAAGGTGTCTGACAGTATAGTCCTAAATGACGGAAGGACTATTATAAAAGAAATTCGGTGGGAGGACATCAGCGGAGAGTATCAGCAGGAAGTTGTGAGATTAAAGGGAATTTTTGACAGACCGAGTGAAGATAAAATGTTCCAGCAAATTCCCGAAAAATATTATCACTGGGGGAAGAAAAATTTGTAGGAGGAAAAATGAAACGGCTTGCAGCGTTATGGTTTATAATATTCAGTTGTGCGTTATGTCATGCCATAACGCTTGGCGAAACAGAAACAAAAGCCCGATATTTATTACGGGATAACGTAACTCCTTACAGGTATTCCAGTGCGCTTATCTATGAAATGGCACGGGAAGGGCAGGATGATATGGTTGGGAGAACATGGTGCCTTGATAATAAAATTGCGGTGGCACTTACCACTGGAACCACTGAATACACTATTCCCAGCGATGTCCTTTCGGTTTATCGTGTAACCATAGGGACATCTCCTGCATCAGCGAAATATATCGAAGAAAAGACCTTGAAGCAATTGGATGGGAAAGCGGACTGGTCTGGCGTTTTACCAAGCACCCCGTCCTGTTATTTCTTATCATACAATAGAATAGGAGTAAATCCGCCTCCCGCTGCTGCTTTTAATAATGCAGCCCTTACGGTTTACTATGCCCAGAAAGCGTCTTCCGTAACAGCCACAACTGATAATCTGCTAAATAATATCAATATAATATCTCCTTATGCTCAAGCAGTAGCTTATTATATTGCCTCAAGGTGTTATGGGCTGGATGGGGAGGCTGAAAAGGAGAAATGGGCGTGGGCGTTGTATCTCGATATAGTAAATACTATGCAATCACAGCTATTGCGCCGACCTAATTATAAATGGTGGAGAGAACCACAGTAAAAAATGAGACAATTTTTTATAGCGATTATTCTTTTCTGTTCTATATCTACATTCGCTAATTTTCCCTATGCTAAACTTTACGAAATTTCTCCTGCCAATACTTTAAATCTTAATCTGTTCAATAGTTTTTTCATAGCCATTAACGATAATTTTGACAGAATTTACGATGATTTTGAATTGTTTTGGGATTCGACAACCTATACGTATTTTTCAATGTCCGATGCTTCTCTTCTTGCAAGGACTACGGGATATACTGCTACGGGCAATGTGGGCGCAAATGCTGGAGTTCTCTTTGACGGGATAGATATATCCACGCATAATCATCCTCAATATTTGACCACAAGTTCAGCCCCCGTTACTTATTCACAGATAAACCATATACAAGCGTTAACTGCAATAGAGAATGTATCTATTCTTGCCCGTACTACCGGATATACCACAACAGGAGACATTAACGCCGCAAGCGGTGTATTTATTTCAAGCCAGACAAAGTGGTTAAATCAGGACATCAGGACAACTGCTTCGCCTACATTCCAAGAGGTAACATTAAAAACAGTAACATTATCAACCGTTGTGGCATTAGTCAATCAGGACGTCCGCACAACCGCAAGTCCGGTGTTTTATAAAGTAAATGTCAGTTCTCAATTAGCCGTAAACACTACATATACCACGCAGACATTAGAAGTGGGAGGAGCGATTTCCTTAACGGCAAATGCAGTTCCTGGAACCGGCGTAATTCCCGCTCTTACCATGGATTATAACGTCGGCAATTCAAGATTTTATTCGCAAGGTAAAAATGCCGCAACGAGTGGCACATTTACATTTTATACTATAGAAGGCGACGGACAGAATGTTACTACTGCTTTGTCAATCGGCGCTGATGGGAGCGTAACAGGAACTTATGGTATAAGCGCTGCTACAATTACGGCCACGAGTTTATCCACGGGGTCTATTGTTATGGCCGGCGTAAATGGATTGCTTACGCAGGATAATTCAAATCTTTACTGGAATGATACAAGCAATAATTTGGGGATAGGCACAAAAAGCCCTATTTCCAAATTAGATATATGGCAGACGGGAACTGGCGGAAACAGCGGATTCGTTATTCATAGTTCAACGGGTGTGCTATGCGGGGATTATTCCTGCACAAATTCAGGAACGGCATTCGGTTTTGTGACAATGTATTCCGGGGCTACACTGCCCTATGGGAGCGGGCAGATAGGTGCGTACCTTACTGCCAGCGGAAATTCATATTTTACCGGCGGAAATGTCGGCATTGGGACAGCAAGCCCGGGCGTTGCTCTTGATATATCCCATACTAACAGCGGAACAGGTAGCTTATTTATTACAACAGGGCTGGGAATAAATCAATACACAGACAGCGAAATTGTTTTAAGACGTTCAAGAAACACACCTGCATCGCCCGCAATAGTCCAAAACGGCGACGAATTGGGCAGCATATATTTCAAAGGATACGATGGAACAAATGGGTATCAAAATGCAGCTTTAATTAACGGATTTGTTGATGGGACGCCAGGAGCTTCTGATATGCCCGGCGGGATTTACTTTCACACTGTTCCTGACGGCAGTACCACTCTTGCAACAAGAATGACTATAAGAAATGATGGCAAAGTCGGCATATCAACAGCCGCACCCATAACAACGTTATCAATTGCAGGTATCTGTACGGCAGACCAGTATAACACATATTCAGAGGCATTTGACGGGGATGCATTATCGGATATTCTTAAAGTAAAAACTATAACGAAAAATGAGGCTTGGGGTGAACTTGACCATAAAGCACTGCCTGATAAATTGAGGGATACAGTCAAAGGGCATATTGTCGGGTACAGAGACAAAAAGACAGGAAAAACTTATAACACAACGTCGAGCACAACTACTGGCGGGAAACCGTCAACAGGGAATTTTGAAGAGATAAAACAGGATGTGGATTTGTTTAATATGAGCGGGGCGGTAATGATGCTCATTAGGGGCTTGCAACAAACTTGCGAAGAAAATAATAAATTAAAAGCACGTATAGAGGTGCTGGAAAGGAGATAACATGGATTGGCAACTAATTGGCATACTGGCGGCGATAGGGTCTTTGGTAACGGCGACATTCTGGCAGATTATCGGAATGTTGAGAGGGGATATAAAACGGGTTGACGATAATGTTTTGCAATTGCACGAGAAGATTGACAAAATAGAACAGCATAAAATGAGTAAAAACGATTGCATGAAAGACAAGCATGAAGAGCGATATTACAGTTATGCGACAGCAACAGAAATGAGATATACTCGTGCCATGGAACGAATAGAGGAAATATACCAGAAATTTGAAATCGAAATATTGAAATTAGGAAGCAGGCTTGATAAAATAAACGGAGTGAAACATGACACTTGATGAATTAAAAATGCGAATAATCATACCAATTCTCTTATTTGCGGCATCTTTATACGCTCAGGATTTTACGTATAGTATTGACTTGCGCAATACAAAAGGATTTTTTGACAGGTATTCCGCTGACGATATTCCGGCTGACTATTCGCCTTCAATGAGCGGTATAAAAATTGATGAAGGCGGTATTGAACCTACGGGGTGTTATTCGCTTGTTTATTCCACTCCGATAGGAAATAATACGATACAAGACCAGTGGGTTTATAATGTAACAGCCGGAAGGACATATCATATCTGGCGGTCATCTTGGACTGTATATTATAGTACGGGCATCCCTATAAAACAAGGAATAAGCCCGGATTATACGCTTACTGCCATAGAAGCCAATAACCGTATGTATTTTGGGGATGGGATAAATAACTGGTGGAAATGGGATGCCTATACCGTTACGGATTGTACCGATATTCCAAAAGGCGTAATAACCTCATTCTACTTTGACCGGCTTTATGTGGTTAAATACAATACGAACGAATTGTATTTTTCTGCGATTGGCAACCCAGAAGAATTTGACGGAGAAGCCGGAGTAGGCGGAGATGACTGGAAGTATATAGGTAGGGACGATGGGCAGAGTGTGCAGGCACTGGTTATAACCTCAGAAGGACTGGTAATTCCAAAGGATAACTCAACATGGATATTAACCGGCTCTAACCCCCAAATGCCTAACCCATTATATATCATCAGTCCGAATATAGGTTGTTCTTCGCAGAAAAGTGTAGCTCCTTATGGGGATGGGTATAACTGGTTATCCGCTAATGGGCTTGCGCATTGCAACGGTAAAACCGTTACGATATTATCCGAAGGGCAGACCAGGCTGTTTGGCAGTATAGTTCAACTTGAGAAAGCTAAAAAAGTCTGGCTGACAGATTTAGCCGCCGATTGGAACACCGGAACGGGCGTAAATATTGATACTACTACAACATCTGGAGATTTAACTATGGCATTTCCAGACCATACAGAAACTCCTGGCGATTCTCTTGATGATGAATATACAATAGGAGTAAATGGAAATAAAGCAGGAACTACTTATATTCCCACTGATAACAATATTTATATTTCATCTATAACTGCGTATTTAAAGGTATATAATACTGTATCAATAAACGCATTTGCATATCTTTATTCTGGGAGTATCACTGTTCCACAAACTTTTATAGTATGTAGCAACACACAGACAGTAACTACGACTACATTTACGGCATATACTTTTTATTTTTCTACTGGAGCGAAAGTTCAGACGGGTATTACTTATTGGATTGTTTTTACCAGTACTGATACTTCTAATACTGGATATACATATGCTTTTGAAATTGGAGAAAGTTTTGCAAAAGGAAATGTGGTAACATATTATCCAGCAGGAGGTTGGACTATAGAAGACGCAGAACATTATGGCACTATAACGACTATGGGTTATCCTCCTGCTCATTATACTTCTAAAAAATTTAACGCTTCTACTCTTTGGAAATATTGGGGGAATTTTGTGGCTGATGGCGATGCTAATGATGGGATAATAAATTATTATATAAAAACTGGAACAGATACCGGCGCAGTGGACGCTAATTCTTGGTCTCAAATATATACCGGACAGCCGATATGGTCAAGCACTGGGACTTGGATACAGTTTTTATCTTCAATGACAGCCTCGGTTTCCAGTGACGAGCCTCCAGCAGTTCATTCCGTAAGCATTGAATATTATACGTCCTATACTACCGGTTCGGTTTATGGTTGTTCGTTAGACAGGGATTATTATTTAATCTGTGCTATCAACGAGAACTCAATCAACAATATTTTGATTAAATATGATAAGTACGGCGCATTTCTGCCGGTATATAATATTTATCTCGGTTCTCTTTTGAATTATCAAAATAGTCTTTTCGGCGGCACTTCGGAAAATCTCGGTTATACCTATAAACTTTATTATGACAACGGTATTTACCGTAACGGAGTTCTTGCCGCAAGGGATTCGTATTACGAAACGCCTGATTTGAATTTCGGGAAACCGAATCTGGATAAACAATATAAGAATTTTTATATTACAGCCGACAGGGCAAGCGATACAAATATGCAGATAAAATATTACGTGGATAAGTCCACTACGCCGATAGATACTGTTAATTGCGATTTAGACGAAAAAGCCGGTCTTTATAATCATAAATTTCAATGTCCGCTTGGAACGAAAGGAAGGACTATCCGGTTTAAGTTCGAGCAGAATTCTTCGAGTGAAACATTCAAAATAAAACAAGTTGATATATACGGTGATTTATTGCCTTTGCAATAGGAGGATAATACAATGATTGGAATTTCACCTTATCAAACGAAATGGAATCCGGTTACAAAAAAAATGGACTATGTTTTTACTGGGGGAAACGTTACCTATCCAACTCCTATCACTCCACCTCCAACCACTCCATCTCCCGCAGAACCTGTTACTGTACCAGATTATCATGTCCCTGATATAGCAAGTAGTTTAATACCTAATTTGAGCGGGGCAAAAATAACGCCTGGAGTTGGTATTACCACTCCACCTCCCGCACCAGTCGCACCAGTCGCACCAGTCGCACCTTCCGCCCCCGCCGCAACGAGTTATGATATAATGAACCTGTACTCTAAGTATGGTTCTGATATTTTTACGGATAACCCGTCAATATTTGGTAGAAAATACGGGCAGGAAGCATGGAATGAAGTTTATAACTATTATGGTAGAGAATTGGGCAGTTTGAGGGATGTGGGGTATAAGCAGCGTGCTGCATACGTAAACGCTTTGTCTCAGCAAATATTTGACAGACCCGCTGAAGGAGAGGGGCTTGCTTATTGGGCGGGACAGGTAAAAACAAAAGGCGCTGATTATGTGGTAAAATCGCTTACCTATTCCGATGAAGCCTTAATGAAAAAATACGGTTTAACGGAAATACCTTCCGAAACGATGATAAGGAAAAAAGAGCTTGAGCAATTAGGCTTTGAAGCGTGGGAAGTAAATAAACTTGCTTATGACGAATATTCTAAAGCGCATCCAGCCGCAACTAAACCGGTAGAGTCGCAGGACTGGGAAAAAGTTATAGGGGATTACCTTACGTCCGGGGAAGTGCCAACCGGTGATTTTACAATAGAGCCTACTCAGCAAGAAATAGATTTGGACGCCTATCTTGCCTCTGTGGTTTCCGGTGAAAAAGGGGGAGTCTCGGAAGAAACCATATCCGCAATGTATAATCCGGTCAAAGCAGAAATTGAAGAAGCGGGACAAAAGGAAAAGGCTGCCGAATCTCAAAGGTGGGCTGATGTGGGGCAGTATGTTTCCGGCGGTAGAATGGGCGGGGAAAGAAAAATCGGTATAGCCGAGATGAAGGCAAAGGCTGAAGCAAAAGGGACATTTACCAGTAAAGCCGAAGAATTCCGGCAGACTAATGTCAGGCAGGCGCTTGATATACAATCGAAGAGAGTTTCAGAGCTGTCCACAAAGCAGCAATGGTCTACTGAAATGACACAGGCCGCTACTAAGATGCTTACATCTACCGCTCTTGCTTATGGGCAATTACTTGAACAGCGGGAACTCGCCGGAGAACAAATTGATTGGGAAAAAGAAAAAGTATATCTCAACGGAATAATGCAGGGTCGCCTTGCTGAGGTAGAATTTGAGAACAATAAGGCTCTACTCAGTTATTCGGCTGGGCTTGAATATGACTATGCCGGAAAAATGGATGAATTGAATTATTCGCATTGGGCGGAGGATTTAATAGCTGGTATAATTACAGGCGCAGCCGGAGGTGCTGGATATGGGGTCGGCGCTTATTTTTTGAGTAAATATCTTCCGAAATCGTAATAGGAGGTAATTGAAATGGCAATTGGAATATCGAATCAAGGGAGAAGAAAACCTTTTTATGAAGCTGGATTGAATTTCGGGCAGGGAGTCTCGGATGTGGGAAAAAAGATGTTTGATTATCTTCTGTCGGAAAGGGATAAAGAAAAACAGCGTAAAGAAGCAATAGAAAATGAACTTTTAAAACTTAGTATGCAAGGCGGTAAAGCAACCATTACCGAACCAGCACCGCAACCTTATACCGAAGAACAGGCAATGTCGGGGATAACTCCTTCGCCGATAACAAGAGGTGCTACTGCGGAAGACATTTTAGCGTTTAGGCAAGGAAAAGGTGCTGAAGTAGATTTTACGGCCCCTCCTACCACTCCGGTGGTAGTTGACAAAGAAACTGGTAAAGTTACAGTTGGTGAACCAATCCCGGGTAAAATTCAGACTACTCCTACCGGATATAAAGATACGACAAGTGGAATAAGAAAAGGGCAATCTGATGAACAAAAGTGGAATACTTTTACTGATAATTATAGTAGAGATATTAAGGCTGCAAAAGGAGATATTAAATGGGTAATGGACGAGGCGGAGAATACGCCGAAATGGAAAGCAGAACAAAAAAGAATAATGGATAATCAGTTTTACCCGATATATAACCGTTATCCTACAAAGGAAGAATATGAAAGGGCTGGAATATCAACTAAATCGGTTGAGGAATTTTTTCAAGGATTTAAAATCGGAAAATGACATTAACGGAAATCAGAGATTTGGCGTTAAAAGAAGGTTATCCTGAAAACAAGGTAAATTCTTATCTTGCTACCCGAATATTGCCTGATGCGATAAGAGTTGCGAAAGAAAACGGAAAATCATGGCAGGAAATACATGACTATCTTTCCAAAGAGAAATTACCGGATACTGTCTATAACCCAAAAGTTATTACTTATTATATCGAACAAATGCAGACAAAAAAAATGCCGATACCGTCGGTAACTTCGCCTTATGAAATAACGCCGAGTGAAGGAATAACGGCAAAACCGCCGACAGAAAAAATACCGCAGTTACTCACCGAAGGAGAAACGGAAGCAAAGTCTAAAAGCGTTATGATTAATATAGCGGCAAATTTAGTCGGGTCAGTAATATCAGAGGCAAAAAGTCCTGCAAATATAGCCCTTACTCCTGTTGGCGGGGAAGTTGTCGGCGCTTTTGGCAAAATGGCGTTAAAAGCAGCCAGTCCGGTAATAAAATCTGTTGTTGCGCCTATCGTGAAACCCATTACAGCAGCTGCGAAAGGATTAGCTTGGAAAGGAATAAAGGCAGTTAGTCCGGCAGGAGCTAAAACTGCTGAAAAGATAGCGGAAAATCTGGCAGAGAAAGCAGGTTTTGGAGAAATGATTACTCCGTCAGGGCTTATGGTTATAAGAGACTCTTCTTCAAAAATTGCGGAGACCGGATTGGGAACTGAATTGAAAACCGTTATTTCACTTTCAAAAGAGAAGACGAAACAAGCCGCCAATGTTCTTCTTGAACAGGCATATAATCAGCCGCAGGCGACAATAGATGATTATCTTATGAAATATATTGATAGAACTCCTGTTGTTGCAAATGTATTAAAGCCCGGAGTTGAAAAAATAAAAGAGGGGCTGGAATCTTTATATACGAAAGTATTTAATCGTTTTAATCCGATTGAACGCCTTCCGATGCCTATTGATATTCCTCAAGAAAAAGACCCCCGTTACCTTGTCCGGCGATTTACGGGAGTAAATAAAATAGCGGATTCAAAATTGTTTTGGAAAACTACCGAACTAACTTCGGGAGGAAAGGTCACGATAACAGGAAAAGGATTGAATGAAATTCTTGAACCGGCAAAAAACAATCTTGATGATTTGAGTGTATATATGAGGGCGCAAAGAGATTTGGAATATAAAGAACGTGGATTAAGAGGCGGCGATGTTCCTGATGCTTACAGGGTAATAACCGCATTGCGCACAAAACATGGCGATAATTTCAAGGTAATAGATACGGTTGCGCAGGAAATACGGGATTGGACAGACAGGGCATGGATTCAACCTATGGTGAAATTAGGGGTTATAACGCCTGAAAATTATGAAAAAATGATGATAGATAATAGGAAGTACGCCCCTATAAAATGGGTGGAAGAGTTTATAGAAAAAGAATCCCCTGAATTCATGCCGGGAAAAAGGAATATTTTTAATCCGCAGGCTGTTCCGATAAAAGCCTTAAAAGGGCGGGCAAAAGAACAGTCACAAAAAAGTATTGACCCGTTAGAATTATTGATTGAAAAAAATTACAGAATAACGAATTTCATTGAACGAACAAGAGTCAACCAATCGGCAGTTGATTTAATGAAACCTTTGGGGATTGCAAAAGTTGCGCCAACACCGAGTCCACTCAGCGTTCCTAAAAATGTGATAAAGAGCTGGGAAGATGGTAAACAATTATATTATAGTGTGCCTGATGATATTGCTGTTGCTATGAAAGGCTTGGATGAAGGGGATATGGGAGCATTACATAAAGCATTGGCTATTCCCGCCAGATTTTTACGGGCAGGCGCAACATTATCTCCTGAATTTATGTTTCGCAATCCGGTAAGAGACCAGTTTTCTGCTGCGGTATATTCAAAATATGGATTTAAGCCCGGATATGATTTTATAAAAGGTGCTTTTAGTATGGCAGATAATCCAGGTATATACTGGAAATGGCTGGCAAGCGGGGCAGGACAGGCAGAATTGGTGAATATTGAAAGAATACCCATGAGAGCGAAATTAACTGAAGTGATTGGAGAAAAAAATATAAAACAATATGCTAATCCGCTGAAATTTTTTGAGCTTATATCGCAGGCAGGTGAACGGGGAACGAGAATAGGGGCTTTTCAAAATGCCATTGAAAAAGGTGCATCTGATTTACAGGCGATGTTTGAATCGAGAGACCTGACAATTGATTTTGCAAGAAGGGGCTCTCAAACTCGTGCCATAAATTCATTAATTCCTTTCTTTAACGCAAATTTGCAGGGTATGGACAAAATGGTTCGTGCATTTGCGGAAGCTCCGAAAGATATGGCAATAAAAACTGCGCTGGGAATAACTTTGCCATCCTTTATTCTCTGGAATCTTAATAAAGATAATCCACGTTATACAGAACTTCCGCAATGGGAAAAGGATTTGTATTGGATAATAATACCAGCGGATGAGTCTTCTATTATAAGAATACCAAAACCGTTTGAACTCGGGATATTATTTGGTTCAGTGCCTGAACATATCTGGGACTATGCAAGAACGAATGATAAGGAACAATTATTAAGTGTGGGGAAAGCCGTAAAGGAAGGAGCAATGCCGACCATTATGCCGGCTTTTGCAACTCCGGTAATTGAAGACATAACTAATTGGAGTTTTTTCAAAGACCGTCCGCTTGTTTCCGGCAGGTTGAGCGGGATTATGCCGGAATATCAAGAATATTTTTATGGCAGCCGGACTATTTCCGCATTAGCGAAACAATTAAAAGTATCTCCGATAAAACTTGAAAATGGCATACGGGGATATACGGCAGGGCTTGGAACGTTCACTATGAATCTGGCGGATATAGCGTTTGATGTGATTTCTCCTGCTCCTATTTCTAAGCCGGCAAAACATTTCTTTACTGATACTCCAGGGGTAAGGGGATTTTTTGCGAGAGAATATTATCAGGGTGAAAGTGATAAAATGAATAAGTTTTATACTTTTTCCAATGAGTTGAACACTCTAAAAAGCACTTATGATTATTTAAGGTCGGAAAATAAAACAAAAGAAGCCGTAGAATTGGTAAAAAAACATCCTGAAATGGCGTTGATTGATGCGGTTGAAGTGGCAAGAACCTCTGTTAATATGTCAAAAAAGGTTATGAATTTGATTCTTAATAGCCCGAAATTATCGCCGGAAGAAAAAAGAGATAAGTTGGATATTGTTTCTAAACAGATGAATGACATAATCATTAAATTTATGAATGAATTAAAAGGGCTGGAAAAGAAGAAAAAATGACTTTTAATGAACTAAAAAAACCTTGGATGTGGAGCGGGGAAATAAAATGAATGAAGAACTTATGCGGAAAATGGCTACGGAGTATGCGAAACGTTTTACGGGTACTTTTTATAGCTGGGGTGGCGATGACCCTCTTGGTGGTTTCGACTGCAGTGGATTTTGTTGCGAAATTCTTCAATCGGTCGGAGCGATAGAAAGGGGAGCAGACTTGACCGCTTCAATGCTTTTCGAACGTTTTAAGGATAAGTTCAGCGTTGAAGCCCGGGAAGGCTGTCTTGTATTCTATGGAGCAATAGATGACCCGCAAAGGATAATCCATGTTGAGTATTGCCTGAACGAATATATCTCAATAGGGGCATCCGGCGGGGGAAGTAAGACTATTGATAAGGAAAGTGCTATCAGGGACAATGCGTTCATCAAGCAACGTCCAATCTACTCGAGGCCCCGGATAGTGGGGTTCGTTGACCCTTTTAAGGTTTTAGGCGATCCAGGGCATCGGGAGGGGTAAGGTGAATATCTATAATAAGGGTTCAAAAACGCTTGTACAGCGATATTTCGCCTTGTTTTTCTATATTCTGGCGATAGTTTGCCTGTTTATTCCCTTATTTGGCTTATATTCCCCGGTTCAGGCTAATATTTTCGGTAAAGTTCTGGGAATTGATGCCATTTCGAAAAAAGTGGACGATAAAAGCCAGCACGCTATGGGCTTGATTGCCGGGCAAAATGCAAAACTTGCCGATTTCAATACCGAAGTTACGGGCATAAAGTCAAGCATAGGCAAGGTTGAATTCCGGTTGGATAAGCTTGAGATGAAGGCACAGGCATCTGTTACCGGGCAGGCGGGGGTGGGAAACACGGCACAAAATGTTCAGGGAGATATGACACAAACCCATACAGTATCAAATGACACTTCTCTTATAAAATATATCTTTTATATTGTTTTTGGTTTTCTAAACCTGCTTGTTATCAAATTGTTTGCAGACAAAAAGTATGAAAGATTGTCTTTTACAAAGGATAAGGAAGGCATGCGAATGGCGCATCAGAAAGAAGTGGAAGCATTGCAGAGGTATATCGAAAACTTACAAAAGAGCAAACAGCGAGACCAGGAACTTATCCTAAGTATATTTATCAAGTTGCTGGAAAAACAGTTTGGCATAGATTTGAATGGAAACGGGAAAGTTTCTAAAACAGGAGGGTAAATTGAAACGAAAATGCTGCTGGATAGCGCAGGAATACAAAAAAGGTTTTAAAGTGGGGTTTTGTCTTGGGAACGATAAAACACGCTGGATAAAAAATATCTTTTTTAAGGACACAAAATTCGTTGAAAAGGCGTTAAAAGCAAATCTACTGGTTATTTATATGGCAAATAGCAAATTTTATAAGGACAAAAAAACTGACAAAAGGAGGTAACGACAATGGCAAAGAAAAAAGCGGTATTTGAAGTGTTGAAGAATTCGGAAGGGCAGTTTTATTTTACGCTGGTTGCGCCAAATGGAGAAATTATTCTCACAAGCGAGATGTACATTGCAAAAGCATCGGCGTTGAAGGGAATCCGTGCAACAAAAAAATATGCAAAGACAGCGAAGGTCGAAGACAAAAGCACATAGGAGGCAATTATGATTCGGTTTTGGCATCTCGTTGCAATCGTTATTTTGCTGACAGTAGCAATTGCGGAGTACTGTTTCGCCGGCGGGTTCGAGTTGACATTTAAGGAAGCGTCTGTAACTTCCTGCATTGAACTGTATCAGCCGAAAAACATCCTGCTGGCTGGCAGTGTGAATATAGCCAATTACAGGCAGTTGATATTTTCAAGCATGGGCTTGCTCACGCCGGACACGGAAAAGTATATTTTTATTATAGGCTTGGGAATTAATCTGCGTACTTTAGCGCAGATGTCCGGCTGGGAATGGAATTTGAGCGATGCTATTATTTGTGGCTGTTATTATGGATATGATTTCGGAGAGCAGAAGAATTATGCCGGAATAAATCTGGGTTTTTTAATAAAATAATATGATTAAATGGAGGATTCCTATGAAAGTAAAGTTGTGGGAAAAATTTTCTCCGGTTACAAAAAGGATTATTCTTGCATGCGGTTCGATAGCGGCTCTTCTGGGTGCTGGCGCTTTATTCAACGTTCAGTTGGCAAAGGTGCTGGACATTGCAAAGAAAATCCTGGGGCTGGTGGAATAAAGTAAAAAGAAAAACCCCTTAAAAAATCTTAAAAAATAATCCATGATTTAAACTTGACAAATAGAAATTTTTGTACTATAATGTCAGGATGAAGCGGACACGAGACGAAGATGAAACGAAAAATTAATAGCGGGCTGAAAACTCAGTCGGCTTTTTTTATGCCCGAAAAGGGTACCGGAGAGGAAGCAACGTGATTCGTCTCGCGTAGTCCGCCCTCTCCGGCATTTTTTTTGGAGGAAAGATGAAGAAATTAACTACAGAAAAGCGAAGAGAACATAAAAGGAAATATATGAAGAAATGGAGAGCAAAAAATCCTTTACTTGAAAAAGAGTCTCGGCAGAGATGGAGAAAGAAAAATCCGTTGCGCGCGAAGGAGTTTTGGAAAAAACAGCGAGACAATAAAAGGTTTGGGGGCAATAGATTAAAAGTTTTAGAGCGAGATAATTATACGTGTCAGATGTGCGGAAAGACACATCACGAGATAATTTTAAATGTTCATCATACAGACGGAACGGGAAGAGGAAAGAAGGTACATAATAATAATATTTCTAACTTGGTTACGTTGTGTTGTGGTTGTCATGCTTCATTGCATCAAAAAGGAAAACATTTATCTGGGGAACATAAACGAAAAATAAGCGAGGCAATGAAAGGGAAAGGATTGGGAATACCTTTACCTGAGGAAACCAGAAGGCACATGAGCGAGGCACGAAAAAGATATTGGGAAGCAAAGAAAATGGTTGAAATTTAATTACAAGGAGGTAGTTTATGGAAAAAGAACTTGTTGAGTTACAACGTTCCCAGTCCACGATTGAAATTGCGGTTCGTGCTCTAATTGTCAATTCGCAGGAAACATTGGAACGGGCATTGGATTTCACGAAAGAAATTATCGGCTTGAAAAAAAGAGCCAAGGAGGAAAAAGATTTTTATGTGAAGCCTTTGAAGGCTCATATCAAGGATATTGATAACCGATGGAATCCAATAATAAGTAAAATCGAAGAAGTTGAAAAGATTCTTCGAAAAGATAAAATCGAGCCTTACCAAATTAGTGTTGTTGCAGAAGCAAAAAGACAGGAAGAAAAACTTCGGCAGGAACAAATAAAGAAATTTGAAAGGGAAACAGCAAAAGCGGAGAAGAAAGGAGTCGTACCGCCTCCCCCGCCAGCTCCAGTAAAAATAGAAGTCCCTAAAGTTGCTGGACTAAATATGAAGGAAATCCCTGCTTATGAAATCGAGGATGAGACGAAAATCCCGAAGGAATACTGGAAAGTTGACGAAGTAAAAATAGGCAAAGCAGTCCGAGCTGGGATAAAAGACATTCCAGGAGTGCGGATTTTCAAGAAAATGACTTCTGCAATTTCGTCGGCGGATGAGGAAATCTAATAAAAAATATTGAAAAAAAAGGAGGAGTTATGGACAATGAGGAAACATTTGAAGTTCATGGCAGTACGGATTTACCAGTCAGCAATTTGTTGGAAAAAAGACGGTATGAATTTGAGGTAACAGAAGTTTCGAATTTTACATCTGCAAAAGGTAATCGGTGCGCAAAGCTTTCATTAGCAATAGAAGGGAAAAAAATCACGGATATTCTTTTGCTTGAAGGTAAAATGGAATGGAAATGGCGGCAGTTTCTATTTGCCATAGGTATTCGGGATAGAAGGACAGATTTTTCAGTTGGACGGAGTGCAATTGTCGGTAAAAAAGGGCTCGTTGATGTGGGGGTTCGGGACAGGGTAATGGAAGACGGTGTTATAGTCAAAGATAATACGATTCGTTCCTATTCGCCGATCCAGTCGCCCTCTGCCCCTGTGGCGGGTGTAGAGCCGGAAGATTCGCCGCCAAAGGAAACCCCGAAAGAAACCCCAAAAGAAAAGAAAAAAGAGAAGGAAAAAAAAGAAGATAAACCAGTTCTTCAGCCCGAAGAAAAACCGAAAGAAAAGGAAACTGCAAAAACAGATGACGGGGAAATTGATATTGATGATTTATGAAAAAGCCGTCCATTGATGCACTTTGCCGAGACTTTGATATAATTCAGGACACGAGAGAGCAAGAACCGTTCAAATTCAACCGTGCCATTGTTCAGGGGCTTCCGTTCGGAGATTATACAATTGTTCACAACGGGAAAAATTATATTAATGAAATCGTTTGTGAACGAAAAGGCAGTGTTTCTGAAATTTACGCTCTCACAGGGAAGGAACGGGACAGATTTGAACGGGAACTGCAAAAGATGACAGTTTCCCGACGAAGATTTGTACTTTGTGAATTTGATTATCTTGAACTTGTGCAAAATCCGCCCCCGGGGATTCTTGAACCTCAATCTGTCTATGGCACAATCATTTCATTTTGGACACGATATAATATACCTTTTTTCTTTATGGGAAATAGGGCCAATGCCAGGAATTTTCTTTACAAGACCTTTTATTTTTTTGTCAAATATGAAATCCTCAAAATCAAACATTTTAGGATGAAGAATTTCCTGTAAAATAAAACTTGACAAATGGGGAACATAAACGCAAAATAGGGAAAGCAAACAAAAAGTATTGGAGAGGGGTAAAATGACTATTATTCAGAAGATAAAGGCGAGTGTGAAATTGAAAGACTATATTGAAAAAGTTACCGGAGAGACAATCCGAAACTTAGGAACTTGGAGTGGCCTGCAGGAATGCCCTTTTTGTTCAAGCAATAGTGGTTTCAGGATAACTCCAGACGAGGAAAGATTCCTTTGTTTCTCTTGTTGGGCTACTGGCGACGTGGTTGATTTTAGAGGTCTCATGGACAAAACTGATTTCAAACAGACTGTTCAAACCTTCGCAAAAGAATTAGGAATAAAACAAGCCAACGGAAAAGACCTTGAATGGATAGCGATTCGGGAAACTGCTTGCGAATATATGCGGGAACAACTATTTACGTGCCAAACACAATATAACTTTCGGGGGCAATATATTTCTCCGCTTCATTATCTGACAGATGTCAGAAAACATTCCTATGAGGCAATTCTTAATTTTCGGCTTGGCTTTAACGATGGTTCGCTGGAAGAACATCTTAAAAAATCTTATCCGGTTGATATTATCAAGGCAAGTGGATTGAATATCATACCGGCGGAGTGCTTTGTTTATCCGTTTGTAGTTGAAGGTGAACTTGCATATTTCAGGATTAAAGACCCGAACAAAATTAATATGGTTCAAATGCCTAAAGTTGTTCGGTCAAAAAACGCTCTTTGGTTTAATCAGGATTCCATAAAAGAAGATAAAGAATTAATTCTTGTAGAAGGCGAAGATGATGTTTTGTCTTTATGGGATTGTGGGGTGGACGCTGCCGGAACTTGTGGGATGCTTACTGGACAGCAAATTGAATATGTCAAAGGAAAAAATCCAAATCCTATTTTTCTTGCTTTTGACGGTGATTCTGCTGGAAAAAGGGATGTTGAAATGTTTGTTCGGAGTGCGAAAGAGATGAATGCCCTTATTGTCAATATTCCCGATGATAAAGATGTTGACGATTTGATTCGGGATACTGAAAACAAAGAAGAACTCATAGAAAACCTTAAAAAAAATGTGTCTCCGCCAGACATTAAGTTAAAATCAATAATTAACCAGACTGAGAAGGGCTACTATATAATTAAGGGTGACGGGGAGAAAAAACTCACGAATTGGACTATTGCAATAAAAGCTGTCATCGTTCGGAGTGAAAGCGAACGATTACGAAAAGTTACTATACGAACTGAAGGGCAGGAAGCCGATGCCCTTATGCCATCCGAGGCTTTTTCTTCCGTAATGAGATTGAAGGAATTCCTGTCTTCTGTTTCGAATAAAATCTGCTATTTTTTAGGAAGCGATCAGGATTTTAGTTATCTGCATGAATATTGGAGTATAACCTCAAGCCCGAAAATAGTCTTTGAAACCGAATGTGTGGGAGAAATAGAGCAGGGATTTATTGCCGAGAATGTGTTTGTTTCAAATATTGGGGAAGTCCGTCCTTTGACAAACGGATTTCTTTCAATTGATGATTCCAATTCTATAAAAATTCCTGAAATAGTAGCCCGTGGAAAGGCAAAGTCCCAATTGCCTTACTTCAATTTGGTTGAACCTTCCGGTGGGATTCAAGAATATACAAAGTTGGTTTACAGCCTTATGGTCAAAAATCGAAACCTCAAAGTAGCCCTGGGGATTGGTTGGATTAAGGCTTGCCTATGGAGTACTCAGTTTTTTGCAATTAAGCGATTTTTTCCCATTCTATCAATATATGGCAAGTATCAGGGGGGGAAAAGTAGCCTAGGCAATTGGTTGAGGTCTTTCGTTGGTATGCGTGACGTAAACCCTGAACCACTATCAAATGAGGGTACAACTGAGCCAGCACTGGCCCGGAAATTCGCCTATTACTCTTCCCTGCCGGTTTTTGTTGATGAATATGGGAATTCAGACCGGGGGCACGCCTTCCACACTTTTTTCAATTCCTGTTATGACCGCTCGTCTTCTTCCAAGGCACTCAGGGATACCTCACTGGGGGTCAAAATGCACATTGTACGGGGTTGTTTGATGCTAGTTGGAGAAGATTGCCCTGACAAGGCATCCCTGCTCTCCAGGTGCATTTCTCTTGAAATTACGCCCGCAGAAAGGAATTCACGTTACTATAAAGAAATAATCCAACTTGAACCACAATTTAACTGTATCGGGCTAAATTGGCTAAAAAGAAGACATATTGATTTCGAACGTTTTTTGAAATTGTACGAAACGATAGAACAGTCTTTTGCTAAGGCATTGGAACTGCCGCGGCAGGCCGCGGTTATGGCAGTGCCAGTTGCCGCTATTTTGACCGAAGATGAACTTTTCGATATGGATGAACTTATGGAATTTGCCATACTGATAGCCAAAAAGGAGATTGAAGAGCGAAAAACCGAAGAAATTGTCGTTACCTTATGGGAAGCGTTGGATGTATTGCGGAAACAAGGGAAATTGGACAAGCAGATTATCAGTTACGATTATTCGGATATGGTAAGTGGAGCGGAGATTCAAATCCACTTACCATCTCTTATTGCGAAAATTAGCGGAGAGGCTGGGACCCGGCACTATGCCTTCAAACTGCCGAATTCCCGCAATTTGACCCATTTGTTGAAACAAGAACCCTATTTTAAGATTCTCAAAAATGTCCAAGTGGACAATCAGCAGGGTTGGCGGGTATGCTTGGACTTAGCGTCTTCCCCTGAAATTCTAAAGGATTCTTCTACTTTTGGTTCAAAGAGGGGGAGCGATGACCTCTAAAACAGTCAAAAACAGTCAAAGTCTATGTTTACGGGAAAACCCATATAGACCCGATTTTGTATATTTTATAATATTAAAAATGCGAAAATGCCCCAAGTCTACGTCTATATGACCCCGCTGGCGTATTACGTATAGGAAGGAAGGAGGGATGGTGATGGACTGCCAGAAAGAAAAAAAAGTGTATAAGGGGTATATCTTTCGGGAATTTCATATAGACGATATAGACCAGCCCCTATTATTATTATTATTGATTTGTTTTTAACTATATATATATATACTATTAGGGCTCTTTAAGGCTTTTGGGAAGGGATTTTTTTAGGTCTATATAAACCTATATGGGCTTATGTTTAAGAGTCCGAACAATATAGACTTGAAGGGATAGGAGGATGGTTATGAATGTTCAACTACTGGATCGCATCTCAGTAACGGAAATAAGCACGGCCCAATCTTGCGAATTGAAATTGTATTATAGAAGAACAGAACCCAAACCGGATAAGATTTCGCCTTATCTCTTTATGGGAAGCGTTTTTCACGAGGTTCTGGCCTTCTATTTTGAGGAGCTGGCGAATGAAGAACTTCACTGGAACTCAGTGATTGCTTGTTTACACCGGCATTTTAATGCTCAAAAGGCAAATGTAGATTTTGGCAAAATATCGGAAACGGAATGTTTTGAAAGGACGAAAAACTACCTTTCGTTGTACTACACCCAGCGATGCCCTTTTTTGCGCCCTTTGTACATAGAGAAATATTTACAGATTTGCATTAAATCTGGCGAACAAAGTATAGATATTTCAGGGAAAATCGACCTCGTGACAACTGCTTTTGTGGCAATCGATCACAAAACCGCTAAAAACGGATGGACGCAGGCAGAGGCAGATTGCGAGTTGCAAGCGCAGTTCTATCCAGTGCTTTGTCAGAATAATGGAATCCCTGTGACGTCTTTTGAGTTTGGGGTAGTCAGTGCTAAAAACTTCAATGTTTATCCCGTTACTTTTTCTGCGCAGAAATTTAACGAGACTGTGGCTTATGTGTTTACGTTGCAAAGACATTGGGCCGAAGGAAATTTGCTGAAAGCAAAGAATCGAAGAAATTGTAACTGGTGCGAGTATAAAGAAAAATGTGAAAATAATATTTGTGAGCGGACTTGACAAATGAACTGGAATCTACTATAATGATAGCAGATAATTTGAGACTTGGGTATATCGAGTTATTTTTTTGCCCTCTCGGCTGATATACCCAGTCGAGGGGGTTTGTTTTTATGTGGACGAAAGAACAGAAAAGAGAGTACCAGAAAAAATGGGAAGAAAAGAATCCTTTACTTGTGAAAAAGTATAAAAAGAAGTATATGAAAAAATGGCGGGAAAAGAATCCCTTACGCATAAAAGAAATTTGGAAGAGAGCACATAGCAAGAGACAATTTGGTGGGAATAGATTGAAAGTTTTAGAACGGGATAATTATACTTGTCAAACGTGTGGAAGGACGCATCACGAGGCAAGGCTGCTTGTTCATCATGCAGACGGAACGGGAAGAGGAAAGAAGGTACATAATAATAATATTTCTAACTTGGTTACGTTGTGTCGTGGTTGCCATGCTTCATTGCATCGTAAGGGTAAAAAATGTTCTGAGGAAACCAGAAGGCGTATGAGCGAGACACGAAGAAGAAATTGGGAAGCAAAAAAATTAGCCGTAACGCAATTATAGGGAGGTAACTATGGACGAAACGAAATCGGCAGCAGAAGCATTGAATCTCAAAACGGGGAAAGAGGCGGAATCACCGAAGCAGAAACTCGAAGAAAAAGTCACTGCATTGGCGAAAACTGACTATTCGTTAAAGGAGATTGCAATAATCAGTGAGGAGATTTATAAATCTCGTTTATTTGCAGACTTGCAAAACAAGGAACAGGCGTATGCGAAAATAATAGCGGGACGGGAGCTTGGTTTAGGGCCCATGACATCGTTGGCTCTGATTTATGTCGTTCACGGACGGACGGCACTGGAAGCGGAATTAATGGGAGGGCTTGTTAAGCAAACGGAGAAGTACAATTATAGATTCAAGAAAATGACAAATGAAGAATGTGTAATTGATTTTTATGAAAATGGAAAACTGGCTGGGACTTCAACTTTTACGATTGATGATGCTCGGCGGGCTGAATTAACAAATAAGGATAATTGGAAGAAATATCCCCGCAATATGCTTATTGCTCGTGCCCTTGCAAATGGTGCTCGTTGGTTTTGTCCCGATGCTATTCACGGGGCTTATACTTACGATGAAATGGGTTTAGAGGTGGACGCCGAGGGTCGGGTAATAAATGCTCTTCCGGCAATGCCGGCGATTGAGATAAAAGGGTTGACCCCGCAAGAGCCTGCGAAAGGCGGAAAGGCGGAAACCCCGCAGACGCCTCTAAAAATCACTCCCCAGAACAAAAGGGAAGAGATAATCGAAAAACTAATGGCAAAGTACGGGAAAAAATTCCTCAAGGAAATTAAGGAAGCCAAAAAAATTACTGGCAAAATTATTGACCTTACTGAGCAGGATTTTCGGGGTTTTTTGGCAGAAGTAAAAAAAGAGGGTGCAAGTGGAAATCAAAAGCGTACTTAGAGACACGGAAACTAAAATTCCCTACGAAGTTGATATTTTATGGAATGGGATTTTGTGCCATTGGCGGTGGGATGCTGGAACAAATCTGCCTCATCTCGTGTCCCGAGAATATTTCAGCGGCGACGGATATGTAAGCAAATTTCGTCTGGCAGAAATGAGAAAAATTGTAATGGCAATATTTAAGGGAAAATGAAAATATCCACAGTGATACTTTCTATGATGGAACAAAAAAAGATTAATGATTTAATGAACTCCAAAATTGACGAATGTTGTTTCAAGAAGTGTGAGCAGCGGGAATATGCAATAACAGATAAAGAAGGATATTTTGTTACGACCCCCAGTGTAGTAGGTGTGGGGAGAATGATTCATTTGTTGACAAAAAAGCAGGCATTATTAGAGGTAAAAGCCTTTTATAAAAATGGGAAAATAAAACGGGTTAAAGTTACGGAGGAAAAATGTTGACTATTGAAAGGTTAAAAGAAATGACACCTGGAGTCTTCGTATGCGGAGAAATTATTGACAGTCCGTTAGGGTGCAATATGATGGGAAGTGGAGAAATGCTTAAATGGGTAGCTGTGCGGGGTCGAATACATGACTGGTGCATATATGTTGGCAGAGCGGGAAGCTCGTTTGAGGATATAGCAAGGGAAGGGGATAAAGTATATGATAAAAATAACATACGAAAACTGGTAAAATGTAATGATGAGGCGTTCAAGATGTATAGATATTGAGGAGGAAAAATGAAAATCTACTTAAAAACAGACGGGAACTGGGACCCGTTCGATTCGGAAAAAGAGGGTTTTGCAGATGAACTGAAAAAGCGGAATATTGTTTTTACAGGGACTTCGTCATTTGGAAAAAATTGTTATATAGGCGACGGGTTCACGTGTGGCGACGGGTTCAAGTGTGGCAACGGGTTCACGTGTGGCAATGGGTTCACGTGTGGCAATGGGTTCACGTGTGGCGACTATTTCACGTGTGGCGACGAGTTCAAGTGCGGCTACAGGTTCACGTGCGGCGACTATTTCACGTGTGGCAACGGGTTCAAGTGTGGCAACTGGTTCACGTGTGGCGACAAATTCACGTGCGGCTACAAATTCACGTGCGGCGACTATTTCACGTGTGGCAACTGGTTCACGTGTGGCAACGGGTTCAAGTGTGGCGACGATTTCAAGTGCGGCGACAAATTCACGTGCGGCGACAATTTCACGTGCGGCTACAGGTTCACGTGCGGCTACAGGTTTACGTGCGGCGACAATTTCACGTGCGGCTACAAATTCAAGTGCGGCG
>Ga0315295_10000296_pt1 | contig 41678 bp, 40 predicted proteins | sample YL17G14_0_MG_FD_204453 | JGI IMG/M metagenome (GOLD analysis project Ga0315295, IMG submission 204453) | Sediment microbial communities from Yellowstone Lake, YNP, Wyoming, USA - YL17G14_0 | ecosystem: Environmental > Aquatic > Freshwater > Lake > Sediment | place: USA: Wyoming | collected...
CAGCGCCATCATGAAGACGGCCACTAACAGGATGATCAGTATGTTTCCTTCCATCTCCGCATTTATCCAGGTCGACTGCGCTATATCATTGTTGCCGCCATGAGCATCAATGGCGCCATATCTTGAAGTACAGCCATCCCTCGAATATCACCGCTGTCGCTAGGAGCAACAGACCAGCCGTCACCCCCCCGTTCCCCGGGATCAGATAGATCAGTTCGAGGGTAAGGAAGAAATCTACCATGAGGCAACCGACCAAGTACCAGTAGCGGAAGAACTCTCCATGCAACCATTCCCGCCAGCTAATGTCGCGGAATCTGGCCGGTAGCTCGTCTTGTTCCCGCGGATCAGGAGCCTCAGGTGGCTCCTTGACCGGGTTGTCATTCGAGATCCTTCTCTTCTGCGCCATGGAAATTTCAGCGGAAATGGCAGGCCACGAAGTGCTCTCCACCCTTGTCCACCAGGGGCGGGTCTTGCTTCTCGCATATCTCCTCTCGGTAGCGGCAGCGGGTATGAAACCTGCAGCCAGGCGGTGGCTTGGCGGGCGAAGGCACATCACCACTGAGCACGATGCGGTCGCGCTTCATTGCCGGGTCCGGAATCGGGATGACGGAGATCAAGGCCTCAGTGTAGGGATGCAATGGATGCTTGAACAGCTCCGCCTTCGGCGCCAGCTCGACCACTTTGCCCAGATACATGACCGCCACTCGATCGCACATGTAGCGGATGGTGCTCAGGTCATGCGATATGAACAGATAGGTCAGGTTGAACTCCGCTTGCAGGTCGTTGAGCATATTCAGTATCTGAGCCTGCACCGATACGTCCAACGCGGAGGTGGGCTCATCGAGAACCACCAGGTCCGGGTTCAAGGCCAATGCGCGGGCCGCGCCAATCCTCTGCCTCTGTCCTCCGGAGAATTCGTGCGGATACCGGTATAGGTGCTCTGGATTGAGCCCCACCTTCTCCATCAGGCTGATGACCCGCTCACGCAGTTCCTCTCCTTTGGCCACCCCGTGCACGAGCATGGGCTCGGCGATGATATCACGGATGAGCATGCGCGGGTTCAATGATGAGAATGGATCCTGGAACACGATCTGCATTTCGCGCCGCATCTTGCGCACATCCTCATCATTCAGCTTGTTCAAGGCGTACATCTTCCCAATGGCCTCGAGCTCGTCGCTGATCCTCTCGGGGATCTCCCCCGACCCCTCCAGGTTCAGGCGGGTGATCTCCTCCTCGAGCTCGATCACCCTCTTCCTAATGTCCGCCGGCATCTTGTAGTAGATATTGCCAGCCGTCGGCTTGGTGAGCATCAGTAGGCAGCGTCCAGCGGTGGTCTTTCCGCAACCGCTCTCCCCTACGAGCCCGAGAGTCTCTCCTCTTCGGATGAAAATGTCAATGCCATCCACCGCCTTGACACTGGCCACCTCTTTCTTGAACAGCCCACCGCGGATAGGGAAGTGCTTCTTCAAGCCCCTGGTCTCGATGAGGATATCGTCGCTCAACTGACCACCCCGGTGTACAAGTGACAAGTAACGTAGTGCCCTGGTCGCACCTCGATCATGGGCGGTTTCTCTTTCTTGCACACCCCCATGGCGTAAGGGCAGCGTGGATGGAAGCGGCAACCTGGTGGCGGCTTGACGAGGTTGGGCACGCTCCCTTCGATGGTCTCCAAGTGCTCCGCCAGAGAGGCCAAGGAGGGGATAGCGTTCATCAGACCTTGAGTATAGGGATGCAACGGCTCCTTGAAGATCGAGTTGACTGGCCCGATCTCGGCCATGACCCCAGCGTACATCACACCCACGCGGTCGCAGGTCTCGGCCACCACGCCCAGGTTGTGGGTGATGAGCAATATCGAGGTCCCGGTCTCTTCCTGCAGGTCCTTCATGAGCTTGAGGATCTGCGCCTGGATCGTCACATCCAAGGCGGTGGTCGGTTCGTCCGCGATCAGAAGCTGCGGTTTGCACGCCAGCGCCATGGCGATCATCACCCTCTGCTGCATTCCTCCGCTCAATTCATGCGGATAGGATGTGACGACGTTCTTCGGGTCGGGGATGCGGACCAGCCGCAGCATGCGCTCAGCCCGCTCCAGGGCCTCCTTTTTGATCGGCCTCTCATAGCGCCTTACCAGAGGCACTTTTGAGGCGAATCTCAGCCAAATGTCGTCCGACTTCCTGATCATTCGCTTATAGAAACCTGCATGGTAGCGCATTTCTACCTTGCGTAGAACCCGGAATGGATCGGAAACGAAGCTCCCTTCGCACTGCGGGCAGCGGTCTAACTCCTCGGCCATGAGGGCGTGGCAACTCTCGCACTCTAGCTCGCCCTTGGCGGTCTTCTTGCGGTTGACTCGCTTGAAGGAGGCGATTTCCTTCTGCTCCCGGTCCATGTTCCGCAGGACCGCCTGGGCCAGCTCCTTCTTCTCGTGCACCAGGAGGACCTCGGATATCTGGTTCCCGGCCGGAAAGACCGGATTCAGGGCGCTCATCGGCTCCTGGAAGATCATGGAGATGTACTTGCCCCTTATCTTGCGCATGAACGCGTCGCTCTTGGAGAGCATGTCGTACTTGGAGAGGTGCTTGTCCATCTTCTCAGTGAGCTCCACCATCCGGGGATCGTCGGACTTGATGCCTGGTTCGGCCTTCAGCCTCTCGATCTCCGAATGCAGACGACGGACCTCCTCCACCTCGGCCAGGTCAGCCTCCAGCCGCTTTACCTTCGAATCTCCCTCCTTATGCTTGGGGTCGGTCTTGGCCTCGGAAATCTTGGCCTTGAGATCAGCTATCTCCTTCTCGCTGCCGCTGGGAGCCAGGAAGAGTATCTTTCCGCTTTCAATCTTGCCTGGAGGTTGGGGAATGAGGCGCAGGATACAATTGGCCGTGACGCTCTTGCCGCAGCCAGTCTCTCCCACCAGACCGAAGGTCTCTCCCGTCCTTATGGAAAAGCTGATCCCATCCAGGGCCTTCACTACCCCTTGATAGGTGTAGAAGTTCGTGTAAAGGTTGCGTATTTCCAACAGTGTCTCCTCTTGTGCCATTTTGATCACATCTTCCATGCTAACGACGCAACCTCGGGTCCATTATATCCCTTAGGCCATCCCCGAGTAGATTGAAGCCCATGACGAAGATGAAAATGAATATGCCTGGGAATACCCAAATCCACCAGGGGTTGTACTGCACCCCGTTGTATACGACCGTACCGATGAAGTAGTTGTGGCCGTCCGAAACCATCCTTCCCCACTCCGCGCTGCCCGGAGGCACGCCGAAACCGATGAAGCTCAGCCCAGCCGCCACCAGCACCACCACGCCAATGTCCATGGTGATCTGCACCAGCATCGGGGCCAGGGAGTTGGGCACGATGTGCCGGAACAGGATCCTGCTGCGCGTGGCGCCCACGGCCTTGGCCGCCTCCACGTAGACGTTCTCACGGACGGAGAGGACCTGCCCCCTGATCAGCCGCGCGTAGGGCGGCCACCACACCAGGGTAAGCGCCAGCATGATGTTGCCCAGGCTTATCATAGGGTCGGGACTACGGGGCAGGATAGCCACGATAGCCATGGCCAGTATGAGCCCGGGCAGGGACAGGAAGACATCCGTGATTCTCATCAGCAGCTCGTCTATCAGCCCTCCGTAGTAGCCGGCAATCGCCCCCAGCACTATCCCCACGATCGCTGCCACTAGCACCACGAACAATGCCACGTAGATCGACGTCCTCGCTCCCCAGACCACACCATAGTAGATATCGGACCCATACGTGCCCGTGCCCATAATGTGACCTTCCGCGCCTGGCGGCTTGGGCTGGGCGAAGTCCTTGGGGATGGTCATCGGCTCCCGGGGGTTGGATGGCGGGGCCAGCCAGGGTGCGGCCACGGCGATGATGATGACGAACAATACCATGGCCAATCCCACGAGCGCCAGTATGCTCTTGCGCATCAGATATAGAGAATAACGCAACTCCCTGATGCGCGGGGCCAGGGCCTTCCTGGAGATGCTTATTTGGCCGCTCAAGGACCGGCCCTGGGTGTTCTTGGTGCCTTGCATCCGCTCACCCCAGCCTGACCCGCGGGTCCAAAAAGGCGTACATTAGGTCCACTACAAGGTTAGCGAGCACATAGATTACGGCCGTCAATAGCACGAACCCCATGATGGAGGCCTGGTCCAGCGCCACTATGGCGTCAGTGGACCATTTGCCCAGGCCAGGCCAATAGAAGATGGTCTCCGTCAGCACCGCGCCGGTGAGCAGACCGCCGAAGGCGAGGCCGACCACCGTGGTCGTAGGAATCAGGGCGTTCTTCCGCGCATGCTTGTTGATGACCGCCTTCTCGGGCAGTCCCTTGGACCTGGCGGTCCTGATATAATCCTGGCTAAGCACCTCGAGCATGCTAGACCTCATGATCCTGGTGATTATTGCCAGGGTGCCGAACGAGAGGGTGACGGCGGGCAGCACGAGGTGCCATGCCACGTCCTGGAACATGATCCAATTGCCGCTGATGGCGGTATCGATGAGGTAGAACCCCGTATACGTGGTGAAGCCGCCCGAGTCGAGGTAGGTGCCAATTTCATAGCGTCCTCCGGATGGGAACAATTGCAGAGAGTAATAGAATGTATATTGGAGTATGAGGGCGAGAATGAAGATGGGGAGGCAGACGCCGGACAACGCCATGATCCTGGTGGCATGGTCCGTTGGCTTGTCCTTCTTGACCGCAGAGACCGTTCCCAGGGCGATGCCCGCAAAGAAGGCGATGATAATGCTCACCATGGTGAGCTCGAACGTGGCAGGGAATCTTTCAGCAATTATCGTGGTGACGGGCTGTTCGCGCTGGGATTTGGAGATCCCCCAATCCCCTTGGACGATACCGCCCAGCCAATACCAGTATTGAATGTAGGCCGGTTCGTCGAAATGGTATTTCGCCTCGATGGCGTGTATTTGCGGCTCCGTCATCCTCTCCGTGATGTAGGCAGCCTCGGGGTCTCCGCCAATCTGAATCAAGGAGAAAACCAAAATGGAGACGCCAATCAGAACCGGGATTAAAAGAAGCAGACGTCTGATAATGTAAACTGACATTCTCATGTCACGTCACCCTTTCTTTTGAACAGATTATTGCTATAAAAGCCTTTTTAACTACTGGGTATGCTCCAAGTCCACCTCTTACGCAGCTTTTCGGCGGCCCTACTCCTTTCCGTGATTCCTCGATGAAGGATTGCATCGGATTTGCCCTAAGATCTTGCCCCGAGCAAGAATGAGCTGGCGCAGGCGGTCGGATGGTCGCCCTGCCCCATCATCATGGATCGAAAACCTAGGCTATCTCAGAAGGAAAAATAAGAGAAAGGGAAAATGGTTTAGAGGTTTGCGTCTGGCTGCTCAACCCTTACTGAGCACGTAGTAGTAGCCGCCGGTGGCAGCGCCACTGTAAGCCGGGTTGAAGTAGTAGCCGTTCACCCACGTGCGCTCGACATGGAAGTTCGTGGCCTGGAAGGTCCACAGGAAGTAGGCCTGTTCCTTCACGTAGTTTCCAATGTCGAAGTACTTCTGCTCCCTAACGGTCGGATCGAGCTCAAATGCCGCATCGATCACCATACCGGTTAGGATGTGGTCGTTCAGGCTCATCCTGAGCGCATAGGTGCCTCCCTCGAGATAGAACGGAGTGCAGAAGTTGTCCGGGTCTGGATAGTCCATTAGCCAGCCGAGGAAGAAGATAGGCACCTCACCATGCCGGACGGCCGTCAATAGGCCAGCAGACCAATCGAGGTTGTAGACACCGACGTGGATCTCTCCAGCGACTTTTCCCTGTAAGGTCAGCTTCTCGAGACCATCCTTCAACAGCAGCGCTGCGGACTCTCTCACAAGGTTTCCCGTGTTGTAGTAGATGTTGACGGTGAACCCTTTGGTGCCCCAGCTCATTCCGCTGGTGTTGTCTATGGCTGCGTTGAGATAGTCGGCTGCCGTCTGTAGGTTGAAGTCGTACGGCAACAACGATGCATTATATCCCATCATCCCTTGCGGAACGACCCCGTTGGGGGTGATCGCAGTGTCCAGCATGATGTCATGGTTAGCCTTGGCGTAGTCGAACGCGTGGACAAAGCCCATGCGTACCTGGACATCGTCGAAGAACCATGGCGTGATGGTGCCTACGTCAATTACCGTCGAGGGCTTGATGTCGTGGTTGAACCCGACGAAGTCGACGGCCATCTGACCATGCCCCTCGTCGATCCTGAGGTAATTCTTGTTCCTTACATCGTTGGTGTATTGCCTCGGAACGTAGATGGAGTCAGCATCACCGGAGAACAGCATCATCTCCCTGGTGGCGACATCGTCGACACGCTTGATGATGACGTACTTCAGAGCCGCCGGGGTCTGGTGGTAGTTGGCGAACCTCTCCATCAGCACATACTGCCCGACCTTCCACTCCTTGAGGGTGAACGGACCGGTACCGCATTCATGGTTGGCCAGGTAGGGGTTGTACGCTTGTCCACGCACCACGCCACCATGCGCCTCCACGAACGTCTTGGAGATGATGGACGCGACTGAGTGAGCCATGGCCTGGTTGAATGCAGGGTAAGGCTGGATGAGGTGTACAACCACTGTGCTGGAATCGATGATCTCGACTGAGGCGTTGATTAGGTCTTGCGGGGGCACGCCAGATGGGTTGATGTCAGTGTTGGACCAGTTCCAATAATCCGGGATCATGAGCGCACCCAGTAAACAACCAGGTCCATCAGGCGAGTTCATCATTATGGTCCTCTCCAACGAGTATTCCACATCGGTGGCGGTCATTATTTCGCCATTGTGGAATTTGACGTTGGGCCTTAGGTGGTAGGTATAGTTCAGCCCATCCGCGGAGATGCCTCCGTTAGCGATCGTGGGAACACTCGTTGCCAGGAGTCCCTTAAGGTTCACTGCGCTGGCGCCATCATACCAGACTAGTCTCTCGTAGACATTGTCGAGGATCTCCCCGCCGCCGGTCTCATAGTCGTAGGCCGGGTCCAGGGGATCTGGGTCAGCTATGTTGGCAACGACGAATGTATCACGGTTCTTCACACCGCCCGACACGGGTTGGATGACCACTGTACTGAAGTATTTCTCCTGCACAGTTCCCTGTCCCTGCACGATGCAGAAGACCGGGAACATGGACCTCACTGCACCCGTGAAGGTGTGGTTCACCAGGGCCTTGTCCGCGAAGGACCCATTGACCGGGGCGGATCCGTCGCCGAAGTTCCAGGTGAGCTTGGTGATGTAGTCGGAAGCGGCAACGATGGCCGATCCGTCCCAGCCATAGGCCTTGGAGTCTCCAGCGGTAATGTTGACCTTGTCGCCCGTCTTGACGACGTCAGCCGAACCGGCAATCAGCGCGATTGGCTTGGTGTTGTTGGTCGGCGCGGACGGTGCCTCTGGATTGGTTACCTCGATCTTTACGAGAGAACTCCACGTGTCCGCCGTAGCCCCCTTGTCATCTTCGACCTGCAGGACTGCAATGAAGTTGCCAGGGTTTGCATATGTATGAGAAACGCTGGCCGTCGTGGTCTGTTGCGAGGACGTGCTGTCTCCGAACCACCAATTGTACTTCGCTATGCTTCCATCAGGGTCTGAGCTTGCTGAGCCGTTGAACACGACTGGGATGCCCAATGAGACGAAGTTCGAACTCACTGAGATCTTTGCCGTGGGGCCCTTGTTACCCCCTCCCACCACGAGGAACACGCCCAGGACCGCCGCCAAAACAACTATGACGGCAACGACAATGACCAAAGTCTTGTTCTTTGTGCCCTTGAGCTTATCCTCTGATGGAAGAGGCTTTGCGCCTTCACCTTCCATTAACTTTCCTCCTTTCTTCTCCCATACTCAAATGGTAGGGAAAACTGGTCTGGAATAGAGGTTCGTTGCTATATATAACTTGTCGGCACCCAGATGGTTAGCCAACAGGTGAAAGGTCAATTGTTCGGCCACCCCCGTGGCGAACCCCTGGTACCCCCCTTACTATCTTCGATTCAAAAGACGGTTGTCCCATAGTGCCTTGACACTGTACTCCAAGACGAAGGTTCAATAGCGGGCGACCTCCCCTTTCATCCCTATTCGCCATGATATTGGTCACCGCCCGCCAGTTAGATTGTTGAGAACATCACCAACATCCCGGTGGAAAGATGTTTCATGGCCTTCGTGAACCATTTATGTGTCCGTTTCTTTGACGTTGGAATGTGGGTATCGAGAGAGTCGTCGAGGACATCGCTCCATATCGTGCTCCATAAGATGCGATGCTTCGAAAGGATGTCAGTAAATCTGGACTGGATCAAGGTGTCCACAGAAAGACCTGAATCGGGTTCCTCTCGAAGATTATCTTCCGAGCCCACTTGAGCTTGCGCCTCTTCCTTTCAAGGTCCTTGCCCTCCGCCCTGCGTGGGTTCTCGAAATCGAACCCCAGGAGGTTCACCCTCCGCGCTCCGAAATGACGAGCGAGTTCCACCGCCCGGTCGCCGTCGGTGAACCCACCATAATTCCTCCGTCCATCAAAGGGGGTCGATTGGGTCGTACCGACGATCGGCCCTCGGAAGCGCGGGACGATCTCCTTCACCTTCGCTGTGTTATCTCCATGAGCGAGGACTACGACCACCGCCCCCGATCCATTGGCCATGAGCTGAGGTTCCACCTCGCCATCGAGATCGGTGACGATGATGTCCGGCCACAGGCGACGGTGCATCAGAGTGCTCGTAGCCCCATCAGCCGAGATCAGCGTGCCGCGAGGTGAGAGCGCGTCCAGGTCGGAATCGAGGTTCGGACCGTCGCCGCATACCGTCGCCTCCCAGCCAACGATCCTCTCCAGGCAGATGTCGTCGCATTCCTCCTTTCCGGCCAAGAGGGAGTCGAGAATGGCGGCCGATTCCTCATCTTTCTGGCGAGAGAAACCGAACTCCCGCACGATTTCCAGATAAATGGGCTCCCATTCCGTGAATTGCACTCCAACCACCTAGTTGGAGGACTCCACGCCCTCCGACGATTCGCTCTCCGCCAAGGCTTGAGGGGATTGCGCCCGCATGGCGAAGTTCAGCAGGCCTCCGAATGTCGCCAGTAGGAAACCGGTCACGATCTCCAGGACGATGAATGCCTCGTTGTAGTGACGGTAGTTCAGGAAGTACATGATGGCGTCGATCGCACCTTGGCTGATGAACCCTATGGCGAACACCGAGAGAGTGACAACGATGAAGGTCCAATGTACCTTGCCAGTGAGGAAATACTGGTTGACGAACTTGCCGGTGGCATAGGAGAAAACGGCGAATATGCAGAGCCATAGCATCGCCCCTAGGAAGAGTAACATCTGAAGCGCCAGGTCGTTGGACTGGGCGCTCCGCGCCGCATCCAGACCGTAGGTGATCCCTCCGATAAGGAGGATGACGGACAACACCGCAAAGGGGATCATCTGCGAGCCTGAACGGATGGCCCGCCCCGTGCGCAGGAAGCCTTGCTCGATCCTCTCGCCCACCTTGTAGGCGTAGAAGATGAGATACAGGCCAAGCACCATGGCGATGGCTCCCAGCCCCATTTCCGATATCAAACCGAAAGAGGGAGTGGCCATGTACTGGAAGAACTTGGGGAAGACCGCGAACATGCCCAGGACCGTCAGCACCAGACCGATAGGCGGGAGCACCCGCTTGCGCACCTTGTCGTCCTGGAACATCTTCAGGAGGATGTAGTAGGTGCCTTCCACGGTCGGCGCCTGCTTCACGAAAACCCGCTTGACCGAGTCGACCTTGACCCGGGAAGCGACCATGGGGAAAATGTACTCGTCCTCGGCCCCGTCGCTGACCAGCACCACCCGGTCGGGCTTGATCATCTCGAGCACGTTCTCCAGCTGAGTGGCGAGCACCAGATCCGATTCGTAGCCGACCTTGACATCGCCGCAGATGGTCGCGATCTCTGCATCGATGCCCTTCTTGATCATCTCCTCGTAGATGCTGATGGCCGCCAGGATGGTGTTCACGTCCGAATCCTCAGGGTCCTTGAGACCCAGCCCCATGGCTGCGTCTATGTTCTCCTGCCTGCCCACGAACGGGCTGTTGAGACCGGCTTTGGACCCGAAATCGTCGTCCCGGTCAACGCTTAGGACCAGTATCTTCATCCGCCTCTCTATCCAGTATTGCCATATTTTAATCTTTTCTTACCAAAGATGTCCCCGGTCCCATCCAGGTGGTCCTGATGCAGGCCATTTGTCCCCTTTTCCCCAAGGGAACGCATCCTATGAAGGCATAAGTCAGCGACCGCGCCTCTAGATCCGTTCCAGGAGCATGGAAGTCATCCTCAATCCGGACCATCGGGGCGAAAAGGATTATTATTATGTATGGAGGTTCTTAGTAGATTTGATGGAGAGAAAACCGGGATTCAAGGAGTGCCCTCGATGCGGACTGAGGAACAAACCCTCGGTCGCCCAGTGTGATTTCTGCGGCTGGGAATTCCAGGGCGCCACCGACGAATGGTCCTCTCATGTGAAAGTACTGGAGACGCTCAACCGAGAGACCGATTCCATAGTCCTGGACGACGAGCTCTCCAAGAAGATCGAGTCTACCATCGTTCACACCAGTCGGGAAGTGATGGCGGCCCAACGCACCGAGCCTCGAGGATTGGCGAATACCGACTCGCCGGTGAGCGAGGATGAGCTTCGGTCAGCGGGCAAGAAATGGACAGCGGACCACATGACCCCGGTGGACATGCCCTCGGCGGAGATGCGTGAGGTCAAAGCCTTCGTAGACACCATGATCGGCCAGCCGATCTCTGAGCCACCCGTCCCCTCACCGATGGCCGAGAAGCAGGTGGTCGAAGCCCCGATCAGCCCGATCGGGGAGCTTCGCTCGGAGCTACCTGTGGCCAAGGTGAGCAGATTCGGCAAGAACATGAGGCTGCCAGTGGGGATCATGGCCGCGGGTGTAGTGGTATATTTGGTCGCCTTGGAGCTCTATTCCATCACCGCTTTGGATACGCCTGTGGGATGGGGCGTGGCCATCGCCGGAGCCTTGACCATCACCCTGGGGGCGGGCTTCGCTTACGAAGCTCGCGAAATGGGGAGGGGTCCGGTCGAACGGATCATTGGCACAGTCGAAAGTGCCCCCAACGAAGTGGTCATCTGTCCAAAATGCAACGAACTGGTGAGCGAGAGAGCGGACTCTTGCCCCAACTGCGGGGCCAGATTCCACGACATGGACTAAGGTTGGAGTAGGTGCAATGAAGATCATCTGGCATGGCCATTCCTGTTTCGAGGTCTCTGACAAGGTCACGGTGGTCATCGACCCTCATGATGGGAAATCCCTGGGCATCAAGACGCCCTCGGTCAGGGCGGACGTATTGTTGATCAGCCACGATCATTTCGATCATAACTGCTCCCGCGTCGTGAAAGGCGACTTCGTCACCATGAGAGAGCCGGGAAAGAAGGAGCTGAAAGGGGTCAAGGTGCTGGGACTACCGGCCTACCACGACGACGCGGAGGGGACGAAACGAGGCAAGGTCACCCTCTTCAGATTCGACATAGGAGGCATACGTTTCTGCCACTGCGGCGATCTTGGGCAAGACCTAGGTGATCAGCAGGTGCAGGCGTTGGGCAAGGTGGACGTGCTTTTCGTTCCGGTGGGTGGGGTCTTCACCTTAGATGGGGAAGGGGCGCAAAGGCTCGTGGACCGGCTCCAGCCGAAGGTGGTGGTCCCCATGCACTTCCGCATCGGAGGGCTTTCGCTCTCAATCCAGACGGTGGATGGGTTCCTGGCTGGTGTTCCTGAGAATAGAGTGAGGCGAGTGGGCAACGAGGTCGATCTTGAGAAGGAGGACCTGCCGGAGGACACGGAATACTGGGTCTTCTCGCCGTGAGCGCTCCTATCTGCAATGAAGGGTTCTATTGAGGACCTCTAGATGAGGTAGAGAGCATCCTCGACCCGGCCGAGCTCGATGGGGGTGCTCTTGTTGCCTACCACTCCTCCTTTGGAGTTGGCGATCATGCAGGCCCCGACCAGGGGCGCCCCATAGTTGAGCGTGCCGATGGCGGCCGGGACATTGAAGACGCTTCGAACGAGTTCCATCTCGGCCGGCGTGCTCGCTGGGTGACATAACGCTCCTTTGTCGGTGACGATGCAGGCCGAACCGACCGTCTTGTGCTCGGCGATCGTTCCCTGATGCAGCTCGACCTGGAGCGTGTCCTCGATAGCCTTGAGGGTCTTGCGTCCCAGATCGGGGTTGGCCAGCGCCCCATGGTCATTGACCAGGATGTTGTTGCCCGAGGCGTTGATCTTGTCCGCGATGCGGTATACCGGGAAGAAGCGGGAGAGATGCTCCACCTCGGCATTGGTAGCCATGTTCGTGACCACCGCTCCGTAGGAGTTCATAGAGAGAAGTGAACCGATGAGGTTAGTGCTGCCAACGGTGGCGCGCTCCACCTTCACTTGCAGGACTTCGGTGATGTCCCTGATCAGTGAATCGGGGGCGTCACGCGGAACGAAAGCGTACTCGTCGTTTGCCGCACAATGAACCCCGACGTAGGGATTGCCAAGGTAATGGGAAAGGCGCAACATTCGCTATGCCATCACTCTTCGGGCAGGGAGACCTCGACCAGTCCGTCCTCGAACTTGACCGCTTTCACCCTGACCTTCGCCGGCGGCTTCTGTATGCCCCTGGCCCAGACCAACTCGTTGAGCTTCTGGTCGATCCAAACGTCCTCAGGCTTTGCCTTCATATGCTTGGCCACATGCACGCGGATCTCGTTCACCGCTTTCCTCGATTTCTTGGAGCGGGGCGAGGCCTTGGCCGTCAGCAGGGGAATGATCATGATCTGCTCTTCTTCGGCCATGCGCATCACTCCTTGAGCTTGTTGCGCCGCCAGGTCCTCCGCTTCGGGTGGCGGAGGAAGGTGCGGTTGGTACGCATCATGACCCAAGCAGGGACTCTGCGGTTCTGCTTGACCTTTCGAAGTAGGCGCGTTTTCATCGCCGGGGGTTTGTTCCTCGTCATAACTGTCACTTCCTCTCTATGCTGATCTCTCTCTTCTGGGGTGCTACCTTGCGCAGGATGGTCTTCAGCATGGCATCGTCCACCTGCTGACTGATTCTTCCCGCCTGCACGAGCGCAATGAGCTGGTCCTCCACCGAGCGAGCGATGTCCGGATAGGCCATCTTCAGGGTGGCCAACCGGTCCCTTGCCTCGTTGGTGAGTATCTGACGCATGATCGCCTGCTTCTGCTGGTCGACCTGACGTTGCTGCTCCGCGGCCATCATCTGCTGCTCCTGTTGATGTTGCAGTTGGGCCATCTTGCGGCGCCGTAGTTCCTCCAGCTCGTTGTCCTCCATTTCGCCCCCCTCATTTCTTCTGTGAATCCGTGATCTCCTTGGCCAGCGCGTCCAGCATCTTCTGCCCTTTGGGCGTTATGACGCGGCCCTTGTTCTTGTTCTTCGCCACCAGACCGCTCGCCTCCAGCTGCATGATGCACTTGCGAGCGATGTTGCGCGAGCCCTTGACCGCCTTGTTCGGTCTCGAACCGCGATCAGCGAAGCCACCGTATTCCTCGGCCAAACGGGAGCTTCCGATGGGTCCCATGATGTACACCTTGCGCAGAATCGAGGCTGCGCGCGTGTGCCACCAGTCTCGTTGTGCTGGTGCCTTTTCAGTATGCCTTCCCGTGCGTGCGAACTCCGCCCATTCAGGCGGCTTGATCGTGTCGATCTCCCGCAGCTTTATCGCTGTCTTCTCGATCAGCTTATCCGCGGGGACGTCGTAGACTGTGACCATTCTGACCTACCTCTGATTGAGTGTAACTCGTCTCAATCGTCGGACAACTCAGGCCGCCTAACTAGGTCCCATTATAAAAGTGTTTTCCCGGTAGGGGACTTGATCGGGAGCTGCTGGTGCGTGCGGCGTGCGAGAACCGGCCTCATCTATGTGTTCCTTAGGGTCCGCCGCCCTCCACCGAGATGCGAGCGACCCTATTCGTTCTTGCAGCGGTTTCTCGACACCAGGAGGGCCACTGTCGCCACGGCCGCGATGGTCCTCAATGAGCGAGGGGTAGGTCGCGGGAGCAGTCTTGAAGTATGCCTTCCGTCGTTCCTTGACCCGTGAAGACGATCATCGCCATGACCGGCTCCTCGGGCTCGGTCTATGGGATCAGATTGCTCAGGACGCTGGCTGGAGAGAAAGTGCTCATCGTCTCGGGCACTGGCAAGCGGATCCTTGAGTACGAGACGCATTTGAGAAAGGAGGAGGTCATGGCCCTTGCCGACCGGACCTATGAGGACTCCGACCTCTTTGCCGCCCCCGCATCGGGCAGCTACTCGTTCGACTCAATGGTCATCATCCCCTGTTCGGAGAGCACCTTGGCCAAGGTCGCGAACGGGATCGCTGACACCTTGATCACCAGGACGGCGGCCGTGGCTCTCAAGGAAGGGCGGAGGCTCATCCTCGTGCCTCGCGAAACACCAGTGAGCGCGATAATGCTGGAGAACGAACTGAGGCTCGCTCGTCTGGGCGTCGCCATACTGCCAGCATCTCCGGGCTTCTATCCTCGGCCAGAAAGCGTAGAGGACATGGTCGATTTCGTGGTGGGCAAGGTGCTGGACCGGCTCGGCGTCGGGCACGAGCTTTTCAAGCGCTGGGAATGAGCGAAGAGGGATGGAAGGCGTTCCCCCGCAGGTCCTTGGACCGCAGAGCTTATTCTTTCTTCTTGCCCTCGGCCTTCTCCTTCGCCTTGGCGATCATCTTCTCCTCGCGGCCTACGCGCTGCAGCCGACCGGGCGCCCACCAATTCCACTTGCCCAGCAACGAGATTATGGCGGGCACCAGGTAGATGCGGACGACGGTCGCGTCCACTAGAATAGCGAACATGAGCGCGAAGCCGAACTCTTGTAGCAGCGAACCCTGAGAGAGCATCAGCGTGCCGAAAGCTCCGGCCATGATCAGGCCGCAGGCGGTGATGACCCCGCCGGTGTGCTCCATGGCATGGACGATGGCGTCATTGGTCTCCCTGCCCTTGGACGCCTCTTCCCGTATGCGGGTGGTGATGAAGATGTCGTAGTCCATACCGATGCCCAGGCATATGACCAGGAGGATCATGGGTATCATCCACAGGACCGGTACCCCTTGGCCGTACTGGAACACCACCATGGTGGCGGCGATGGTCCAGGAAAGGCTCAGCAATATGGTGATGATGGACCTCAGGGGACTGATCATCGATCCCAGGACGATCATGAGCACGAGGTATATGCCTATGACCACCACCACCCCGATGAGGTTGAAGTCGCCCTGCACCATGTTCGAGATGTCGTACATGGAGGCGGTCGCACCTCCCACGTAGGTTGCCAGGATGCGCGGGTCCTGCCTATCCAGGTTGGCCGCGATGACCCTGATCTGGTTGATGGAGTCGATGGATTCCTTGGCAAATGGCTCGGCCTTGAAGACCACGGTCATCAGGACGGCGTGAGTGTCGTTCTTCCCCACCATGCCCCGCATGATCCCCTTGAACACCTCTTGCTGCTGCAGCGGATAGTGACTCAGGTTCCACCATTGGAAGCTCGGATCTCCCAGGGGACGGGTAGGACTGAGAACGCTTTGCACGTTCCTCAGGTTGCCAAGCTGCATGGTGAGGTTGTCGATGGAGCGCATCTCATTGACCGAGAAGTTGTTGTTCACCACCACTGGATAGGTCATGTTCAGGGCCACCTGAGTGGGGGTGGTCTTGCCCGCTCCAAAGCCGTGACTCAGGACTTCCAGGCCCTGCTTGCTCTCCGTGTCGGGCATGGCGCTTATGAAATCGTAAGAGGTGTCCAACGTCAGCACCATGTAGGTAGTGGGGATGGAGATGAGCACCGCTGCCACCACGAGGATCTTGGCGTGCTTGATGGAGGCCTTGGCGGCCTTAACGAAGTAGCCATCCTTCAAGGACTTCTTCATCTTGGGTATGAGCTTCGAAGGCCAGAATACCCTATCGCCCAGGAGCATGAGGACCGAAGGAAGTAGGGTCAATGAGGCCAACAGCGCGATGGTGATCCCGAACGCCAGCCCGATCCCCATGGACTTGAGCATGGAGAAGCGGCCGATGGCGAGGACGCCGAAGCCGATTATCACGGTCGCGCCGGAAGTGGCGATGGACTCGCCCGCCCAGGTGACCGAGGTTCGGACGGCGTCCTCCTTGTTCAGCCCCCTCAGCCTTTCCTCGCGGTAGCGCGAGAGGATGAATATGCAGTAGTCGCACCCTGCCCCCATCATCGAGGTGATGAGCAGCATGAGCACGCTGTAGTGCACCGACATCAGGTAGGAGAGGAAGAAGATCGCTGCATAGCTCATGCCTAATGCCACTCCGATGACCATGGGAGGGATGGAGGAGGCGACAAAAGAACGGAAGAAGACCCCGATCAAGACCAGGACCAATAGAATGGTGAAGGGATCGACGCGGCCCACGTCCTCGTTGGTCGCGTTCTGGATATCCACGCCGAGGGGGTCGTTGCCGGTGACATACACCCTTATTCCGACCTTTCCAGCGATGGCCTGTTTCACGATATCTCGAACGATCGGCACCGCCTTGGCCCCGGCAGTCGAGTCCTTGAAAAGCAGGGGGATGATCATGGTGGTGTTCTGCGGGGTGTTCACGAAGCCGTTGACCACGGCCTCGATGGGGGGGATGGGGAACTCGGGTATGGTGTAGTTCTCCACCAAAGATCGGGCCATGTCATTCCAGAACTTCTGTGGCATGTTGGTGGGATACTGCCCCACCTCGGCCACCAACCAGGCCTTGGCGCCGGTCTGAGAGACGATGAGCCCGATCGCGAACTGGGTTATGGCCTCTGGATCCCTATAACTCTGCCAACCCAGCTGTTGATAGATGGCCAGGACGAGCTGCCCTTGCGCGCCGCCGATGGCGGTGGCGAAGTCTTGGACCGAAAGACCGACCATGAGCCTGAAGTCGGGCTCACTCGGCGCATGAGCGGTGGTGTTGTTCCATCGGCCATGGAAGATGTCAAAGTAGAGATGCACCATCTGTCTTTCCTGCACAGTAACGTTCGGAAGGAGGACGTCGATGGCCGCGGAAAACAATGCCTTGTCCACCTGGTTGATGTAGTGATAGTCGGCGAAATCGCTAAGGTCGAAGCCGTACCGGACCAGGGTGAGGAAGATGCGCATCTCTTCGTCGAAGAAAGGCATCTGGACGAAGCCGCCGAAAGCCTGACTGATTGAATGCCCCGCCCTGATGTCCGGATTGGGCGTGGCTATGCTAGCGTTCCAGGCCTCGGTATAGTTGCCGAACCACGTCTGCGCGATCATCCTTTCGGTGGCGTTCATCCTCGCATATACCGGCTGCAACGCCAACACTGTCTGGTCATAGGCCAAGGAATCGACCACTAGCGGAGGCAGGGGCGCGCTGGCGTTGATCTGCTTCCAGATGCTGAGATGGATCGACGGGATGCCGTAGAGCACGAAGACCGTAACGTTGGTCTCGTTGAACAGCGTCCTATATCCCAGAGGCAGCTCGAAGAGCATGAATGCGGTGAGATTGGTGGTGTTCCAGGCGATGTGATATCCCTGGTTCATGGCCCCGAGCAAGGGCGCGGTGAGCGTGGCCGTCATGTTGTAGATGGAAGAAGCGATGGCCGTCGCTCCGATCTGGGACTTGATCTGAGAAGCGGTTCGATTGAGGATATCCAGGGTCGCTTTCTTGGTGGCGTTGTCGAATACGTTCGGGCTGGTGATGACGATGATGGTGGAAGCGGACTCGACCCCGCTGGTGAAATGCTTGTTGATGAAAGCTGTGGCTTCAGAGGAAGGCAGATCCGCCGGGGCCATGCCCGTCTCCTCGTACTGCACCGCATCGAAGGCCTTCGGGGCGAAATAGGCTGCCGGAAGCAGGAGGATGATCCATATGGCGATGATCAATTTGTAGCGTTTGATGACCGTGTTCGCTATCTTCTTGAAGACCATTCTCAACCCACCTTCGAATCGAACCTCGCCGATCGCGCATGGGATATATTCGCGACCGATTCCCGCCTCGTCTCCTCGGACCGATTTGGGCGAATACTAGCGGATTGGAATAAAAAACCTTGGCCATTGATTTCTGATCGGGGTCGCTTCACTCGATATAGATCGCCGGGCGTCTGGGCTGCGCTCCCCTGGCCTTGCGCTGCGGGTCCGGGACCTCAGGGTCGTCCGGTCTGTGAACGAGAATGTCACAGCCTATTTCTGCCGCCAGGAATGGGGCCGCCTCCATGAGATAGCGCACCTCGTCGAAGAGAACGCTCAGCCTTTCCAGCTCTGCTGAAGAACGCTTCATCAGGTCCTCGGCCTTTCGACGGGCGAAGTCCGCTGCTTCCTTGCCCCGCTTCTTGATCTCCTCGTCGCTCATGACCGCCTTCGTGAGATTGGGCACGCTGAGATGCTTCTCTCTGGCCATGCCAAGCGCTTTGAGGCATACCCTTGATTTCCATTCTGGGGAGGTGTAGAGGTGCACGATCTTCGGCTTGATGCCCGTGACCTTGAGGATCTCGTTGATGTCATCCAAGACCGAACGAAGGAACGCCTCTGCCTCCTCTGCCTGGCGGTCCACTTCACCTGGACGAACCCGTGGAAACTCCTCCGCAGAGACCAGTCCCTTCGACCCGATGCTCGACCACAGTTCCTCCGCCAGGTGTGGAGTTATCGGGGTCATGCAACGCACCCATATGTCCAGGACGCGTTTTGCGACCTCGCCGTTGCAGCCCCCCCGCCGGGAATACCAGCGCACGTCGTTGAGCATCTCGAAATAGATGGTATTGGCCAGGGTGCGCAGGTCATAGTCCTTCATGCAGTCGTGGATCTCCGCGATGCGAGTGTTGATGCGGGAGAGCATCCAGCGATCGGCATCCGTGAGCTCCTCCAGGCACTCCAGGCGATCCAGTTCGGCGACCGTGGATATGATCCGATCGATCCGCCCCTTGTAGTTCTCGACCGCCTCCTCCTCCCATTCCACATCCGCGAAGGGCGAGGCGATGTGCGTGTAGTAGAAGCGCATGGAGTCCACGCCGAAGCGCTCGGCCGCGCCCGGTATCGGTTGAGCTCCGCCCTTGGATTTGGATATCTTACCCCCCTTTCCAACGATGTACCAATGGACCAGTATCCCCTGGGGCCAATGCCTCTTGTCCATGATCGCTACGTGATTCATGAGGAAGGCGGGGAAATGCACCGTCATGTGCTCCTTGCCGCCCAGATTGATGTCCAGCGGGTACCAGTACTCTACTTCTGCCCGCATGGCCTCCAAAGTGCTGCTGGCGATGCCGCTTCGCTCTGCCACCTCTTCCCTCAGCCCTCTACCCAGATAGACATGGTCCAAGACCTCTTCCGTCAGCTGTTCCGCTTGCACCTCGCCTCTGGAAACGAAATGGGATATCAGGTAGAATGCAGGGTATAGCGTGGAATCGGAAATGGCCTCGATGATCCACTTCTCGTCGAATGGGAAAGGGGTGCCGAGCCAGTTGCCCTGTCTTACACAGGCCCTCTCCCGGAACCAATCCAGCACCCCGTCGATGTTCTGAGAGTATTCTTGGGGCATGATGTGCATGTTCTTGGCCTGCTCCTTGCTCTCCGAGGTGAGCAGGGGATTGGCATAGTCGATGAACCATTGGTCAGGGACTTTGCGGATGACGACCTTGCCCCCGCAACGGCATATGACCTCCTCCGAGAGGTCGTAGAACAGAACCGCTTCGCCGGTGGAGAGCATCATCGCCCGGATCTTCTCCTTGGCCGTCTCCACGGGCATGCCCGCGAACTCCTGGCAGTTGGAATTCATCTTCCCGGTGTGGAAGCCAGCCTTGTATATCTCCTTCTTCGCCTCCAGGAGCTGAAGGTCCCCCGACCTCTTGATGCCCATCCTCTCCACGATCTCCAAGGCCGGCAAGGGCCCCCATCCTTTGGTCTCGATGATGGCGATGGGGACGATTGCCCGAACCTCAGAAGGGTCGAGTCCGAACTTGGCCAGAGTCTCTGGGTCTTCCTGGATGTTCTTGAGAGCGATCCAATCGTCCGGTGCGTCGGAGGGCACGCTCGTCACCAGTCCCGTCCCCACGTTGGGGTCGCAGAAGGAAGCAGGAAGCACCATGATCTCGCGATGGATGACCGGCGCGATGCATTTCGCTCCGACCAGATCGCGGCCATTGATTGTGCCCACTTGTTCCAGATCGTCCATCTGATAGCGGAGCTTGTCCAACGCCGGTTGGCTGATGACCCAGGTCTCGTCCCCTTTCCTGACTTTGGCGTAATCGACGTCCGGGTTGATCCAGAAGTTGGTCTGTCCGTAGACCGTCTCCGGGCGCAGCGTGGCCGCCATGAGGTGCAGGTCGCCGCATCTGAACTTGAGCAGGGTGTATTCCTGCGTCTCGGCGTTGCCTCCACGTTGAAGGTCGGTCTCGGAAGCATCGATGGCCACCGGTCCGCAGGACACGCAGGCTGGCGCAAAATATGGTTTCTGGATGAGAAGTCCTTTCTCCATCAACTTACGGAACTGCCATTGGATGAACTTGCCGTATTCTGGATAGATGGTAGAGGTGAAGCGACGCCAATCGGCCAGGAATCCGAAGCGACGCCAGTAGTCGTTCACGTAGACCTCGTTGAAGAACTTGACCACCTTGATAGGGTCCTGCAGTTCTTCCAGTCTGTCCTCGGGGCAACCGTTGTAAAGGAGGTACTCGATGGTTTGCCGGTCGTTGTTGCGCACGCGCTTGGCCAGACTAATAGCGCCGTTGCCAGTGGCATGAGTGCCCACGGGGAAGAGAACGTTGAATCCGGTCATTCGCTTGTAGCGGGCGATCGAATCCACATAGGTGTATCCCCGCATATGGCCGACGTGCAAATAGCCGGTCACGCCTGGATAGGCGAAGATGATCATGAACTTGGGGCGACCGTCTGGATTCGACTCGTTGAGTCTGGCGGAATACCATTGCTCCTGCCATTTTGCCTCGATGCGAGACCAGTCGTCAGCCATCGGATCACCTTTTGCCGGTTATGAGGGTGGCTGATAAATAGGGTTTCGGTGGTCGTTTTTCATGCCGGGGCGCAATCCTAGTAATGGCGCCAGGAGGTTCGTGTTCGGCTTGGTATGACTTCGTATGACAATGACGCAAATATTTATATATTCGGGTAAGACATTCATATGACAGTCTACGCTGCGGACACTGGTGAGAACGATGGACGGAGAGAGAATAACCCTTCGGCTAGAGCCGGAAGACCTCGAGCTTCTGGACAGCTTCCTAGAGAAGCGCCCGGAATTCGCTTCGAGATCGCAGCTCGCCCGAATGGCGATCCGCGCGTTCATTGAAGGGGCACAAGTATCATCGGTGTCAGAGGAGAGGGGCAACCGTGTGACGGTGGAGCTGCCAAGGGCTGCGCTCTTCGTCGTCCAAGCGATGGTGCGAGAAGGCGTCTACAACTCCGTCGGTGGGGCGATCGAGGAGACAGTCCGGAAGGAGTTCCTCAAGCCGGAGTACCTTGAAGAGATGAAGAAGAGGGTGCTCGAGGCGCGGGACGCGGTTAAGATGCTCCCCTAGAGCGGCAAGGACGAAAGTTGGGCTGTCTGGCAGGTTGCTGGGCAGAAGGGATGGGGTGCACGGTTTCAACGAACCGTTAGGTCACCTGCTCCTGAAAGATAGACCGGGAGGCCTGGGGACATGGACAAGAGCGCAAGAACTGAGCAGATCGTGACGATGCTCAGCAAGGGCATGATCGAGCCCAAGATCACGGTAGTTGGGTGCGGTGGTGCCGGGAACAACGTGGTGCAAAGGATATACGAGGACTGCAGGACCAGAGTGGAGACCGTCGCTGTCAATACCGACGAGAAGAAGCTGGATAGTATCGAAGCGAGCAAGAAGGTATTGATAGGAAAGGACATCACTCAAGGCTTGGGCGCTTGCGGCTTCCCCGAGGTGGGGGAGTACTGCGCCGAGAGGGCGAGGGACGCCTTCAAGCAGGTCCTGGACGGTAGTGACATCGTCATCATAGTGGCAGGGATGGGCGGCGGCACCGGGACCGGGGCAGCGCCGATCATCGCCGAGGTGTCCAAGGAGCTAGATGCGGTGACGTTCGCGATCGCCATCAACCCGTTCTCATACGAGACCGAGAGGTTGAAGAAGGCGAGCGAGGGCATTCGCAGGCTGCGTGAGGTCACCGAGACCACGGTGGTGCTTGACAACGATCGTCTGCTGCAGTTCGCGGGAGACAGTCCGATCTCAGAGTCCTTTGCGGTAATGGAACGTTCCATCATCAAGATCATTGACTCTCTTTGCCTGCAGATCGGTGAGTCGTTCATCAGCCAAATCACTCCAGAGATCGAGGAGATGGTGCAGAAGATCGACGAGGAGGATATGTGCGGGCTATCGCCGCTCGCCACCCCCGAAGCAGAGCTCATCCACGCCTCCATCGGTGAGCTGGATGACAAGGATGTGGGTGGAGGGTTGGGCGATCCGTTGATGCTGCGCTAGAGTGAAACGCCTGCCTTTCAGACCTCCGCGGGCCCATTCCGGCCCGCGCACCCTACCTTTTCTGATCTGAACGACGTCGGACAGAGACATCTCTCTCGACTGCACACTTATTAATTACCAAGGGAATCAAGCCGCATGCGTTTGGCCGTCCTCATCAATCCCATCGCGGGCATGGGCGGGAGCGTGGGGCTCAAAGGGACCGATGGAGACGATGTCATACGCGAAGCTGTCCGTAGAGGCGCGAGGCCTCTGGCGGAGGACCGCATGCGAACCGCATTGACGTCCGCTGGGGACCTAACGCAAGCGGAGATCATTACGTGCGGAGAGCCAATGGGGGAGAACGCGCTCAGCTCCCTGAGCATTGGTCATGAGGTGGTCTATATCACTTCAGATGATCCCAGTGCCAAGGACACGCTGCAAGCCTGCGGACGGTTCCTAGATAGAAAGGCGGAGTTGCTTCTGTTCGCGGGAGGGGATGGCACGGCCAGAGATGTACTCGATGCCATCGGCACGTCGATTCCGGTGATAGGCGTGCCTTCCGGGGTCAAGATGCATTCCGCGGTCTTCGCCAACTCCGCTAGGGACGCTGGTGCCCTGCTCTCTAGCCACCTTAGAGCCAAGCTCCAGCTCCGGGAAGCGGAGGTCATGGACATCAACGAGGAAGCCTATCGTCGAGGAAGGCTGAGCGCCAAGCTCTATGGGTACCTCCTCATGCCCTATGACCGCAGACTGGTCCAACCGATCAAAGGAGAGGTGGAAGGGCTCAGTGTGGAGGAGGAGAAGGAGGAAATAGCGGAGTATTTCGTCGAGAAGCTGGATCCTTCCGCTCTCTACGTTCTTGGACCTGGCACGACCTTGGCTGCCGTGGCGCAGCGCATCGGCCTAGAGAAGACGCTTCTAGGTGTCGATCTCATCCAGAATAGGCGAATGCTGGCGAAGGACGTCACAGAAACGGACATCCTGCGGGCGCTCGACCGATATCCTCAGATCAAGATAGTCGTCACACCGATCGGCTCCCAAGGGTTCATCCTGGGAAGGGGGAACCAACAGATCTCCCCTGCGGTCATCAAGATGACCGGACAAGCCAATTTGATGGTGCTCTCCGCGCCGAGCAAGCTCGCCACCATTCGGACGTTGAGAGTGGACACCGGCGATCTTCAACTTGACATTTCTCTTCGCGGTCACCGGAAGGTCCTGGTAGGCCGGGGAAGATGGAAGATGATGCGGGTGGAATAGGTCATCGTTCTTTCGAAGCGCCACGGGCGTGCTCGAAGCCTTTGTCGAACGCCTCGCCGTTCATGTCGCGGGACCTCTCGCGCACGCTCTCCAGCAGGACCGCCCTTACCAGCTTTGGCTCCAGAGGCAGGGCACCAGAACCGCATAACGCTCCGAGCAGCACTGAGTTGGTGGCGAGCTTGCTGCCTGCTCGCAGCGCTTCGCCGCTCGCATCGAAGGAAAAAAGATTGACCGGGGCGTGCCTGATGGCGCTCACGATGTCCTCCACGGCCGGGTACACCTCCTTCCCGCTGACCACTCCAGTGGGCAGGATGGGAGCCAGGTCGGTGATGACGGTCGTGCCTTGATGAGCGTAGTTCATGGCCCGGTAGGTCTCCAGGGGCTCGAAGCCCAGGATGACGTCCGCCCCGGCCAAAGGTATGAGGGGGCTGATCACGCCCTCTCCGAAGCGTACCACGGACGTGACGCTCCCTCCCCTTTGCGCCATGCCATGCACCTCGCTCATGACGACCTCTTCTCCAGAGCGTAAAGCCGCTTCACCCAGCACGCGAGAGGCGAGCAGCACGCCTTGCCCTCCCACGCCCACGATGAGCACATTGTACTTCACTGGCTCACCCCGATGGCGTTCTTGGGACAGACGGCCACGCAGGCGCCGCAACCGATGCAGAGAGAACTGTCGATCATCGCCTTGTCCCCGTCAGCGCGCATGGCCGGACAGGCGAATTTGGAGAAGCAGGTCTTGCAGAACACGCACTTCTCCCTATCAACGCGATACGACAATCTCTCCTCATTCCCCTTCTTCTTGATGGCCAGAGGACACGCCCGGCGGGCCACGATGACCGCTAGCTCGTTCTTAGCCAGGGCCTCCTTGGCAATGGCCGTGGTGCTCTTGATGTCGTAGGGATCAACGGTCGTCACGCTCTTGACGCCGCATCCGCGGACCAACGTCTCGATGTCCAACGGTTGCGTCTGCCGCTCGCCGCTCCTTCCCGTCCCAGGATTAGGTTGGTGGCCGGTCATGGCGGTGGTGCGGTTGTCCAATATGACGAGCAAATAGCGGTGATCGTTGAAGACCGCGTTGATAATGCCCGGTATGCCCGAATGGAAGAGGGTCGAATCCCCGATGAACGCCACCACCTTCTGGTCCGTGGCCTCGGCGAAGCCTCCGGCGGCGCCGACGCTCGATCCCATGCATAGCAGGTAGTCCGCCATGTTCATGGGGGGATTGAGGCCGAGGGTGTAACAGCCGATGTCCGTGCTGACCACCGCCTCCTGGCCTCCTAGCGCACGTTTGACGGCGTAGAAAGAAGCTCGGTGAGGACAGCCGGCGCAAAGCACCGGTGGTCGAGGGGGAGCGATCAACTGACCCGTTTCTACCGCTCTCTGACCCTTCGTCACCTTTACCAGCTCGGCCAAAGGTAGCAGCGTTTCCGGCGTATATTCGAACGCCTTAGGCAGATGACCGGAGCGTTTGCCGATGACCTCGACGGCTGGATTGGCCTCCTTGGCGATGCGTAAAACATCGTTCTCCAAGAGAGGTTCCAGTTCCTCCAGGACGATCACCCTCTCCTTGCCCCTGAGGAACTCCGCCATCATCTTCTCGGGCAAGGGGTTGGTCATGCCCAGCTTGAGGATTTCTGAGCCGTGGATAAACTCGCGGGCGTAGGCGTAGGCTATCCCGCTCGCCACCACCCCCACCTTCCCGGAACCGTGAACGAAGTTGAAACGGCAGCTCTCAGTGAGCAGCCGGGCCTGCACCATCCGTTCCAGCAACTGCAATCTCATCTTCCTGGCGAAGCGGGGCACGGGCACGAAGCGCTGAGGGTCCTTGTCGAAATGGCCTTTCCTCTTCACTGGTGCGGCCGAACCTATGGGCACCACTCCCCGGGCGTGGTTCACCCTGGTGGTGGTGCGCAGGAAGACCGGGCAGCCAAGCTGTTCGGATATCTCGAAACCGGCGATGGTCATCTCCTTCGCCTCGGCCGGTGTGGAAGGCTCGAGCATCGGGAGACTCGCCAGACGAGCATAGTAGCGATTGTCCTGTTCGTTATTGCTGGAGTGGAGCGAGGGATCGTCAGCGCTCAGCACCACCATGCCTCCGCGCACGCCGGTGTATCCCAGACTCATCAAAGGATCGATGGCGACGTTCACTCCCACATGCTTCATGAACACGAAGGAACGTAGTCCGCTAGCTGCGGCGGCGGCCGCGGTCTCCATGGCCACTTTCTCGTTGGTGGAGTATTCGAAGTAGAAACCATACTCTTCAGAGGTCTCGTCCATGATCAGGCCGATCTCGGAGGAGGGCGTTCCCGGATAGGTGGTGGCCACCGATACTCCGGCCTCCACGCACCCCCTGGCGATCGCTTCGTTCCCCAGGAGCAGCTTGCGGTCTATCCCATTCACATCTGGCAGCGGTCGTCCCCCCTACTCGCACTTCGATTTGAGCGCGGCGTAGTCCTCGTCGACCTTCCTCTGGATTTCGGCGATCATCTCGGGGGTGAGGTGCTTGAACCTTCCCTGAGGTTTCAGGTATTCCTCCACCGGCTTCGATTTCAGGTCCTTGGACAGAGCGTACTTGCCGTGCTCGACCTCGTAGAGGGGGAAGATGCCTGTGAGCGTGGCCAGGCGGGCCATCTCTATGGATTTCGAGGGGTCGATCTTCCAGCCGGACGGACAAGAAGAAAGGGCGTGGATGAACTTCGGTCCCTTGATCTGCTTGGCCTTGCGCAGCTTGGCGATGAGGTCCTCGGGATAGGCGATGCTCACCGTCGCCCCGTATACTATGCCGTTCACGACCAGCATCTCCATGATGCGTTTCTTGGGCGCTAGGTTCCATTCGCCGTTCGGACCGCCGGGAGTGGTGTTCGTCCAGGCGTACAAGGGAGTGCAACCGCTCTTCTGGATGCCGGTGTTCATGTAGGCCTCGTTATCGTACATGATGTAGATCATGTCCGTGCCCCGGTCCACCGCCCCTGAGAGCGCTTGCAGCCCGATGTCCACCGTGCCTCCGTCCCCGGCCCAGCCGACCACGTTGACGTCCTCGATGCCCTTGATGTCCAGCGCTGCTCTGATGCCCGATGACACCGCCCCCGTGCATTCGAAAGCGTGGTCGATGACCGGCACTTTGAGCGCCGCTCGAGGCCAGACGCCCTGCACCACCGACCAGCAGCAGGCGGGGACGTTGACGACGGTCCTCGGCCCCAGGGCCTTCAGGGTGTAGCGTGCCAGAAGGGTGGCGCCGCATCCAGCGCAGCCGCTGTGGCCCTTGCACTCCAGCTCTTCCTTGGGAATGGTGAACTTGGGCATGTCACCACCTCAGGCTGCCGTCCCGCAGCGCGATCCATTGCATATCTCGGTCCACCTTGCCATGATGAGATATCGCTAGAAGGTCGTCGAAGATGCGTTCCAGGTCAGCTTCGGTGATATCTCTGCCACCCAGACCGCCGATGTATCCCTTGACGTGCACGTCCTTGGCCAGGGAGAAGAGCGAATTGCGCACCTCTCCGCATATCGTCCCGCTTTCGGCGTATGTATAGCTGCGGTCGAAGACCCCGATGGTGCGCACGGTACTAGCGATCTGTCTGAACTCCTCGGAAGGGAAGGGACGGAAGACTCGTAGCTTGATCACGCCCACCTTCCTTCCCCGCTCTCGCATGCGGTCCGCCGCGACCTTGGCCGTGCCAGCCGCGGAACCGGCGATGACCAACGCCACCTCGGCATCATCGCATCTGTAAGCCTCCAGCAGGGAGCAGTAGTCGCGCCCGAAGGCCTTCTTGAAAGCCACCCCCGCCTCCACGATCTTCTTCTTCGCCCGGTCCATGGCCAGGCCGTTGTTGTAGCGGAACTCCATGGCCCAATCAGGCATCACCAGACTGCCATACCGACGGGGCTTGCGGAAGTTCACCTTGACGTCCGGATTGAAGGCGTGGAGATAGAAATCCACTTCCTCTATCGCCGGAACGTCCACCTTCTCGAAGGTATGGGAGAGGATGAAGCCGTCCTCGATGACCATGGCCGGGAGCATAATATCCTTGTCCTCGGCCACCCTGTATGCCAGAAGGATGAGGTCCAGCGTCTCCTGGTTGTTCTCGCAGAAGAACTGCATCCAACCGGTGTCCCTCTCCCCCATGACGTCCATGTGATCGGTCCAGATGTTCCATGGCGGCCCGAGCGCCCGAGAGACCACCGGCATGACCACGGGCCTGCGAGCTCCCGCCGCCCAGTAGAGCATCTCGTGCATGAGCGCCAGACCCTGTGACGAGGTGGCGGTGAACGTTCTCGCTCCCATGTAGGAAGCGCCTATGAGAGCGGCCATGGCGCTGTGCTCGCTCTCCACCTTGATGTACTTGGCCTTGAGCTCGCCGTTGGCCACCATCTCCGCCAGCTTCTCCGAAATGCTCGTTTGCGGCGTGATGGGATAGGCGGCTATGACCTCCACCCGGGAGAGCATGGCCGCTTTGGCCGCGGCCGCATTGGCGGTCATCAGGTCTAGCATCGGCTCTCCTCCCGTACCATTGTGATCGCTCCGGTGGGACATTCGTTGGAGCAGATGCCACATCCCTTGCAGTGCTCGTAGTCGAAGGAAGGATAGTCGCCCTCCTCCTTCACCTCCGCGCTCATGTCGGGGCAGAACTTCCAGCAGTTGTAACAGCGCACGCACTTTGATCTGTCCAGGACTGGTCGTATCGTACGCCAGGTGCCTGTACGGACGCTCTCCGTCGTCTGCAATGTATAGGTCGATTGAGGCAGATCCCGATACGTCTCCATCAGGCCACCCCCTTGACCGCTTCGAAGGCCTCCCGGGCGGCCGCGGCGTTCTCCTCTTTCTTGCTCGGCGCGGCCTTCATGATGCTCTCCACCACTGACTCCAGGGGCACTTGCGGACACAATCTAGCGAAAGCTCCGATGATGGCCGTGTTGACTATCGGTGCGACCTCCGTGCCCAGACCATGTCTGATCGCGATCCCCGTGGCATCCACGGTGGCCACCGAGTGCCAACGGATTGATTGCATATCGCAAGGTTCCTTGGTGGTGTTGATGAGCAAGCTGCCATCCGGTTTCAGGCCATGGAGCACGTCGGTCATGCCCAGAAGGCTTGCGTCCAATACCACTACATAGTCCGGGAAATAGATTTCGGAATGGGTGCGGATGGGGCGGAGGTCGATGCGGCAAAAGGCGGTCACCGGCGCCCCTCTTCGCTCCACCCCAAAGAAAGGAAAAGCGGAGGCATGCAGGCGGCTCATGACCGCTGCCCTGGCCAATAGCTCGGAGGCTACCACCGCGCCTTGGCCTCCGCGTCCGTGGAATCTAATCTCTATCATGCCCTCTACCAATTGAAACAAGGGCACTGCGCTCATATAAACCCCTTTGGCCAGCGTGCTAAGGAGTAACATCGAGCATGACCGAAGATGGTCGTTCGAATGGTATGTCGTCGTCACGGGCGAATGAAGAGGCGAAGCATACAAATCGTGGCGCTCCGTTAGACAGGGAGATGGGCTTTCATTCCCTCTCCTTCCGGGCGTTCGCGCAGGCCACTGAGGACGATGAAAGAGTCGCGGAAGCGCTGCGTTTCGCTTCTGCTGCCAAAGAGGTCGAACACCAGTCATCCGATGGCTTCCACGGCAACCGGATCGTCATCCTTGAGACCAAGCTCCGTTCGAAGAGGGAGATGGAGGCTTTCTTCCGCAGACTCAAGAAGGACGAGGTCGCCCTCCTGCTGAGCACGTTGGAGAAGCGCGTGGATGAGGATTGCACCTTCTTCCTTCGCCTGGACAAGCAGAAAGCCTACCTGGGCGAGCTTGCGCTGACCGACCAGGACGACGTCATATCGGTCAGGGGCAAGATCAAGTCATACCCAAAGAGGCGCGAGGCGGCCTTGGATGCGACCCGGGACTTCCTAGCATCCCTCCTAGATGCCCGATGATCCTCCTTCGGGAACGAAGGCTTTATCCAAAATCCTGTCATTAGGCTGGGCAAGCAGGGGTAGCCAAGCTTGGCCAACGGCGCAGGACTTAGGATCCTGTCCTTAGTGGTCCGTGCGTTCAAATCGCACCCCCTGCACTTCATCCCCCTTCCACCCAATATCGGTCTTGCCAAGAGGCGCCAACCAAGGAAGAGATGCAGGTGGGATTCAATAATTGTGGATCAACAGGCGGCACTTGGGACACCTATCTGCTTTGATATGCACGATGCCCCACATGTTCGATTCGTAGATCCTATCGCCCCCGATGCCGATCCTGCTCATGGAGGTTATCTCCTTTCTCCATTTGACCCCAGAAACCAAGCTCTCGGTCTCTATGAATCCTTCCTCCATCGGGGAACCGCAGGATGGACAGTTCATTGGAAAGGTTCATTCTCATGCACAATATAAATATTGAACTGAGAGACCGATTGGGCAATGTCGATGATGAACTAGGCGACCGAACCCTTGATTTTCACGATTCGTAGCTTTCCTGCCAAGGCTTATATCGCGCTCTCTCCCGTTCTATTAATAGAAGTACTCAGAACATGCCTGAACGCAGGAAGCCGATTAGGAACGCATTTATAGATGTATAAACACATCCAAGGAAGTGAGGAAGATGCAAGGAAACTTCGATCAGCATAGATACGACCTGCTCAAGGCAGCCATCGCGAGGAGGGTGGGGGTGGAGGATGAGATGGCAGGTCAGCTCGCTCTTCGGGTGCTGAACTACTTCGGCTTCGAGAACGACATCATCGACAATAAGCTGGACCAGGAAGATCGGAAGATGTTCTACTTCATGCAGGACGTCGGGCTGATGAAGACCGCCTGGGAAGAGGCGTTGCTGGCCAACGGACGCACGTGGAGGATATTCTATTGGTTCCTCAACGTGGAGCACATCGAGGAGTATGCTGGCGAGATCGAGCATTTCGGACCGGAGCCAGAGCTATACGATTCCCTTCCGGAGTGCGTGTGGACCCGAGAGGAAGCCTAAACCACAGATGACTATTTAATCGCCAGGACGATTCTCATCTGGTGGCAAGGTGAGCAAGCGAAAGATCCTCGTCGTGGTCATGGATGGGTTGGGCGACCGCTCCATCAAGGAGCTTGGAGATAGGACCCCTCTGCAGGTGGCCCACACGCCCAACCTTGATTGGTTCGCCAAGAACGGCGCGAGCGGCATGGTGGACATCATCTCGCCCGGTGTGAGGCCCGGAAGCGACACCTCTCATCTAGCGATCTTAGGCTATGACCCATACCAAGTGTACACCGGCCGGGGACCTTTCGAGGCTGCTGGAGTGGGGTTGATGGGAAAGAAGAGCGATGTGGCATTCCGCTGCAACTTCGCCACCGTGGACGAGGAACTGAAGGTCATCGACCGCCGGGCCGGGCGCATCAAGGAGCCGGACACGACCGAGCTGGTGAGGGCGCTCGCTGGCTGGAACATCCAGGGCGTTGAGGTCATCGTCAAAGAGGCGACCGAACATAGAGCGGTGCTGTTGCTGCGCGGGGAAGGCCTCTCCGCAGCGGTCTCGGACGTCGACCCTCATGATGAGACGCCGATCCATGATGCGAAGGCGCTTGTACCAGAGGCGAAGAGGACAGCCGACGTCGTCAACGCCTTCGTGCGCAAGTCGTACGAGACATTGCATTCCCACCCAGTGAATCTGAGACGGGAGAAGGAGGGAAAGCCTCCAGCGAACATACTGCTGCCTCGGGGGGCAGGCGCGTTCCCAGAAATCGAGCCCTTCGAATCGAGATATCGGATGAAAGGGGCATGCGTGGCTGGCGTCTCGCTCATAAAGGGTATCTGCCGGATCTGTGGTCTGGACGTGATCGAGGTCGAAGGGGCGACCGGTGGTCTGGACACGAACATGGAGGCCAAGGCCAGGGCTGCACTTCGCCTTTTCGAAGACCACGATTTCGTGCTGCTGAATATAAAGGCCACGGACATCGTCTCCCATGATGGTGATGCCAAGCGCAAAGTGCAGATCATCGAAAGACTGGATGAGATGGTGGGCATACTGCGACAAGGCAGGACACCGGAAACGGTGTTGGCCTTCTTGGCTGACCATTGCACACCCGTGGAGATCAAGGACCATTCCGGGGACCCGGTCCCATTGATCATCTACTGCGCGGGCATGGTGCGGGATGGTCTGACCAATTATGACGAGGTTGCGTCATCCAAGGGCGGGCTGGGGAGGCTTAGGGGCATGGACCTCCTTCCCATCCTCATGGACAAGGCGAACAGGTCGGAGAAGTTCGGAGCCTAGACGGTCTGAATTCGTCCTGAGAAACGTCCGGTGCAAACGATTTATTATGCAAGCGCCATCAGTACAGGCGTGAGATTCTGCTATTGCCCGGAGTGCAAGAAGATCCACCCTCGGAACTGGCATTCGCGGCGGAGGTGCGAGGTCTGCGACAAGGAGTGCATAACCTTCACGATCGACCGAAGCATCTACGGATGGCTGATGTACGCCCTCGATGCCGTGGCGTTCGTTCTGATCCTTTTCTATGCATTGCACTATCAGTTCAGCGTGTCCTGGGCATCATTCTTCGGGTCGTTCCCCGCCGATCTGGCAGTGATCCTCATCTTCGGAATAATCCTGGTCTCCTTCGTCTTCGCCTCTATGGACCTATCTCGGACCATCAAGGCCGCCGAAGAACGGGTCCGTTCGGGAAAGATCGTCATGACAGCGCCGCAGTCAAAGACGCCAGACCAGTAGCCTGGATTCTATCGCCGGTTCGGCAGAGATGACGAAGGAGGAGGAATACACATCCACCCCTTTCGCTTCCTGGACGTTCTGACCGAGACGAACCTCGACCGTAGGGGTATGCAGGACCCATGTCCAACCTTGGGGAGCGGGGAAGAGCTTGTCAAGGACCTCGCAGGCACATCGCCGCACTAGCTCAGGGACCTCTCTTACCTGCCTTCCTTCCCTGTCGAATAAGGAGTTCATCGCAGAGGCGATGCTGGCACCAGGAAGATAGTTCTGGGAAGCACCCAGGGAAGACGATGGCAGGTCGCAGTCCAGAAGCACCCTGTGAACTCGATGAACGTAGTCCTGCAGGCGATCATCCTCCTGCGAGGGTGGCCTGCAAACGGCAGCGGTCAAGGAAACGGAGACCACCGAGGCCAAGGTCAGGAAGACCAGGGCATCGATCAGGGCGATCTGTGCTCGTTTGCAGAACTTCATATTGATCACCATACCAAGACCGTGAGCAGGCCGGCGGTCATTTGGTCAGCGGATATCCTCACGCTCACAGGCAGCTTGATGACTTGGACGTCCAGCACTTCCAAAGGCAGCTCGCCCCAGAATGCGACCTCTATGGCCGGACCTTCGTCCAGCAGTCGGCTGAGAACGACCTGTATCCCCTGCACCCCCCCATCCAGATCCACGCTCATATTCCTCATATGAGGGAGCGAGCTCATCTCCAACTGACCTTCGGGATTGAAGAGACCGCTTTCCTGCAGACGCTCTACCACGCGGATCGCTGCACTTTCCTTCCCCTCCTGCCCCAGACCTTCTTCTCGCTGCATCAGGACCGACCCGATACCGGCCAGGAGGATGCCTGCGGCAACGGTGATGATAAGCGCAGCAACGAGAGATTCCTGGAAGCCGCCGACCGCCTCGTCATCGTTGCGTAGGTCCGAACGGGAGGCGAATGACATCACGGCGCCCAGGGACGGGCCGGGGATTGACCTACTCCCTTACAATCAGGCTTCTAGTCCACTCCGCGAAGGTAGTGCCCCGAGGTGATCGCCCCCACCTTCCGCTTGATCGCTCCCTTCTTCTTAATATCCCTCTCCTGGAAAGCCTTGGCCACCATCGCCGCCAGTTCGGCGTTCTTCTTTCTCAGGTCCAATCCCAACGAATCGACGCCCAGGCCTTCGATCTCCTCCAGGAAATCTAGGAGGAAGAGGTCTGCCGAGTTCAATATGTGCGCGTATTCAGCTCGATCGCGGTACACGGGGAAGGCTGCTCCTCGCTCATCCACCAGCGTCCCTTGGTGGATCGAGGGGTCCTTGGTGACCATGAGCTCCACCCGACCGAAGACCAGGACTTCGAGACGGTGAGGATAGTGCTCGGTCAGGCTCTTCAGCTCGTCACGTGCCAGTTCTACCGAGGCGCAGCACTGGTACATGTCCGGCAGGGCGAGGCCGTTGTAGAGGTTCATGGAGTAGTGCCCGAAGACCGTTCTATCCTCGAACCTCCTGGCCTGGTCTATGGAGCACACCATCACCCTCTCCTCGTTCGTCTCTGGTATTCGAGGAGAGACCCGTGGCAGCATGGGCACGAATTCCGCTCCCGCTCGCTTGCACATCGAACAGGCCTCGTCCATCCTTTCCGTCCACTCGAAGTACACGCGATCCACGAAAGGCAATGCCTTCTCCAGGGTCTTCAGGGAAGAGACGTAGGCGGCCACCTCCGCCCTTTTTGGCGAGCGTGGCACCGGTGGCAGATCCAGCTTCAAATGGCGGCGCTCCGCGGGTATGGGTCGAAGCTTCAGTTTCCGTATGCTCCCATCGAGGGCCTCGAACTCGCGGTCCCTGGTCTTGTAGACCTGATAGGTGCCGTTCGGCAGCGGGAAGGGGATGCGATATCCTTCATCTGATCTCTTGCTCGGGACCTCGAAGCCTCCGATCTTGCGCTCCTCGCTGTACAAAGTGATACCATCTCCTGTTAGGACACTGGAGGACGGCACGGAGAGTTGTCCGCCCGCGACGGTCCCGGTCCCGACCAGCAGGCCTCGAGATTCGGGATGGCGCTTCTGCATCGGGTCGTCCCCTAGCATGTGCCCTCCGGAGGAGCCCCGATTGAAGGCCACGAGCATCAGCTCCTTCTCCCTCTCCCCCATCAACGGCTCCTCGCCATTCTCCAGTCTTAGGATCGCCTGCTTGTAGGCCTTGGTCACGAAATGAACGTAGGCGGGAGAGCGCATCCTGCCCTCGATCTTGACGGCCGCTATTCCCATGCGGGCGAGTTCGGGCAAGGCATCCGCACAGTACATGTCCGCCGTGCTCAGCAGATAGCCAGTGTCATTTCCAAGCGCATAGCGTTTCCGGCAAGGCTGCGCGCACATTCCCCGGTTCCCACTTCGTCCACCGACCATGCTGGAGAAGAGGCATTGCCCCGAGAACGAGTAGCACAGCGCTCCGTGGACGAACACCTCCAGCCCGATGTCCGCGCTCCCGGCGATGATCCCGATCTCCTCTAGGGTGAGCTCGCGGGAAAGGATCACCCGGTCCAGACCGTTCTCCTTGGCCCATAGGACACCTTCAGGAGTGTGGATCCCCATTTGGGTGGAGGCATGCATGGGCATTTTCACCTCATCCCTGATCAATCGCACTAGACCTCGATCTTGGACGATGACGGCGTCGACGTCGATGCGCTTCAGGAGGTCAAGGTAGTCAAGAACCTCCCCTAGCTCGGACTGCTTCACCAAGGTGTTGACGGTGACATACACTCTGACGTTCCTATCGTGAGCGAGTGCTACCGCCCCCCGTAGCTCCGCATCGGTGAAGTTCTCCGCGAACCTCCTAGCTCCGAAGCGCTTACCTCCAAGGTATATGGCATCCGCTCCCGCCAGTAGGGCCGCTTTGAACGATTCCACAGAGCCAGCCGGGGCCAAGACCTCCATGAGCATTGGATGTCCCACGGGCCTAATAACCGCTGGGGTTCGAGAGAGTAGGCTGCAGTTAGGGTCAGCGGGGAATACCCCCTAACCCCTGTTTGGAACGAGGAGGATGAGGCTGAATATCGGATCAGTGTCACCAGTTCCGACAAAGAAGAAGGAGGATGTCGCAGGTTGCCGCGCTGACTGCATCCGGCACACGCTGAAAGTGGATTGCCTGGACTGTCCGTCTCCCCAGGACCTGGTGGACCAAAGGTGCCTGAAGGGAGTGCTACGACAGATGCGAGAACATCCTTCGGCGAGGTCGATCGTTCTCTCGGGCGGTTGGGAGGTGCGCTACGAGGGGGAGGCGGTGGCAGACCTCCACGTGCTGGCTTCCATACTCTGCACCCTGGATGAGGCGGCTCGACTGCCTTTTCCGGAGAAGAGCTGTGCCCAATGCCCATCCTCTCCTCGGTCGCTTTTTGAGAACCTGGTGGAAAGGTTCCCATCTCGCAATGGGACCAAGCATCGGATAGGACAGAACCCGACAACATTGAAAGGGGATTGCGCCGACTGCCACGTGCAGACGCGCTCCATCATTGAAGCCGTGGACCGGCGGATGAGCGAACTGGAGGTGCGGCTCACCCGCAGGGCGTTCTTGATCGTGGAGGGAGGGAAGGTTGAGAAGGCTATTGACACCAGGCCAGAGAACGGCCGCATCGCAGGGCGCTGATGGACTGAACTTACGGGGACTGGAGCGCCTGCTCCGTCGGGAGCAGAAGCGTCGACCAGCGTTCTCTCGGTTCTGGATTAGCGACTATCTGCCCCGGGGCTCCACATGCATATGCGAGTATAGAGTGGAGGAGGCGGAGGTGAGAATATTCCACAGCGAGGAGGAGATGCGCACCTACTACGTGTTGAAACCATGGGAGCATTCGCTTCCGCCCGATCTATTCGGGCTGGTGGGCTCCGTCATCGATCACATCTCCTCGCATCCTCCGGCCCGTCTCGATCTGAGCCAAGAGGAATTGAGGGAAGAGATGCTTGAGACATCGAGAAACGAGCTGCTCCGCTTGGCGAGGAACACGGGCATACGCATAGCCCGTGAGGGCAATGGCTCCCCAGATATCCTCGATCGGATCTCAGCCTGCGTGGTCCGCAACACCGTGGGACTCGGCCTATTCGAGATACTGCTTGCCGACGAGCACGTGGAGGATATCTACGTGGACGCTCCCGCCTCCCGCAACCCCATCCACCTCACGCTCAATGGCATTGGAGGAAAGCCGACGATGATGCGCGCCACCACCAATGTGCTCGCCTCCTTGGAAGAAATCAACGGTCTAGTCTCTCGCATACGCTACTACAGCGGCCGGCCTTTTTCCGAAGCCTTCCCCATCCTGGAAGCGGACCTGGGAGAGCTCAATGCTCGCGCCACCGTCATCGGGCCCCCTCTCAGCCAAGAGGGTGTGGCATTGGCCCTGCGCCGTCATTCCGACATACCCTGGACGCTACCTCGTCTGGCGTCCAATGGCACCATCGACCCTTTTGCCGCGGGTCTCATCTCGTTCCTCATCGATGGCCACAGCACCATACTCATCTGCGGGGCCAGAGGCGCCGGGAAATCTGCTCTCCTGTCCGCCGCCATGTTCGAATTCCCCGTGGCCCATCGCATCCTGGCCATCGAGGACACTCCCGAACTCCCCATCCAACGAATGCAGTCCCTAGGATACAACGTGCAATCGCTGGTAGTGCAACCGTCCATGGGCGAGGACCGGGAGTCCAAGAGCGAGGAAGCGCTCCGCGTATCCCTTAGACTCGGGGAATCGGCCATCGTCGTGGGCGAGGTGCGAGGAAGAGAAGCTCGAGTCCTCTACGACAGCATGCGCACCGGGAAGGCAGGGTCCAGTGTTCTTGGCACCATCCACGGGGATTCTCCCGAATCGGTGCTGGACCGGGTGGTGCACGAGATGGGCATCCCCAAACGGGCCTTCCTGGCCACGGACATCATCATCAATATCGGTTTGCATAGGCCACGCGGTTCCCAGACGCCGGAAAGGCGACTCCTGCAGATCGTGGAGAGCCCCGAGGACGAGGAAGGGGGTTTCAGAGCGCTGATGGACTTCGACTATGGCATGGGCCTGGTGACCGAGCGCATGACCTCCCCTTCGCGCATCATTTCCCGGATCGCCGGCACCTGGAACATGGACTATCTGGAGGCGCTGCAGAACATACAGGCCCGGGTGGAGATGCGTTCTCTGCTGATCCAGGCGGCCCATCGGTCAGGGAACGAATACCTGGGGCCGGAATGGGTGTGCCGGGCGAACGCGTTCTTCTGGCAGAGGGTGGAGAAGGGAAAAGGCTATGGCGACATCGTGGGGGAGTTCCGACGATTGGTGAGCTGAACATGAGACGCCGGCCGACCTTCTCCCTGGCGAGGCTCGATCGTCTTGGTTCTCCCCCACCATCCGTGATGGCCAAGGTCCTCAGGCCCAAGATGACCCCCGAACTGGAAGCGTTCATGGAGCGAAGACATCTCACCATCGAGGATATTCTGTCCCGTGCCTGGGGGGCGTTCAAGCTCTGCCTGATCATCTCCTTGCCATTGGACCTCTTTCTCATATTGGCGCTTCACTGGCAGGGCCTGGCCTATGCCATCGCTGCCAGCCTGGGCCTGCCGCTTCTGATCGCCTCATGGATCGCGAACCTGCCCAAGGCCGAGTGCCTTGCCGAGGAAACGAACATTCTGCGCGAGTCCCCCTCGGTCGTAGGGATGATGATCATGAGCATGCACCTCCGTCCTTCGCTGGAGGTGGCTATCGCCTTCGCCTCCTCGCAACCCGGAACGCTTCAGGGCCGTTTGCGCGAGGCGGCCTGGAGGGCCCTCACTAAGGCGAGCGAGGGCATGGAGACATCTCTGTTGGAACTGACCGCTTCGTTGTCGGATGCCAATGACTGCGTCCGCCAGGCCTTTCACCTTCTCCTTGCCGCCATGCATGAATCGGGCCGAGAGGGGCTCCAGCGACTTCTTGACCGCGCTAACGCGGTGGTGCTTCAAGGGGTGCGCGATTCCACGGAGCTCTATGTGTCCAGCTTGAGCACGCCCACCATGGTGCTCTTCGCGGTGGGCATTCTGGTGCCCGTCCTCCTCTTCTCAATGATGCCTTTGCAGGCCATAGGCGGGGCGAGCTCCGTTCAAGGGTCCACTGGCTCGGCCGCAATTCCTGTGGCAGAGATGGCCGCTCTGCTCCTTGTCATCCTTCCTCTCTTCGCGTTCGCTTATTCGCGTTCCATCCTGGTCAAGAATCCAGTCGGACAGAGGGCGGAAAGCCCCGAGGTGGTCAAGGTCGATCTGCTGGCGGGCGGGACGTGGGCCGCCTCCTTGCTCGTCCTCCTCATCCTATTCCCTCTGGAAGAGCATCCGTACGAAATGCTGTTCATCCTGGGGATCCCTCCAGCGCTCTACCTGGTCTGGCGCAGCAGCGCCTCGCATAGAACGACGCTGAAGGACCGGGGGGCGGAGATTGATCTCATCTCTGCCTTGTTCCAGGTCGGCAATCGAATGGCGGGGGGCACATCCTTTGAGAAAGCTTTGGAGCAGACCGCAAGCTCCCGCGGCGATGGCTTCTTCGAATCCCGAGCTCGCGTCCTCCTGCATCGAACCCGGGTGTCCAGGATGGCAGTGGACATGGCGTTGGCCGAGGACGATGTGTTCCGTTCCCGCTTCCCTCTTATATGGAGCGGATTTTTGACCGTGGCCGAGAGCTCGTCAAGGGACGCTCGGGCGGCCGGAAAGGTGGCCTTGAGCCTTGCCAGTAACCTGGACGATATTCGCAAGTGCCGCACGAAGACGGATGAGACGCTAAGGAGCACCGTGGAGATGATGCAGGCCACCAGCACCTATTTCGCTCCCATCATATTGGGCGTGACCGCGAGCCTGTTCAGCCTCACGGAGAACATTGGCGTGCTCGGCCTGCAGCAGACTGGCGTGCTCACGGCCCTCACCGGAGCCTACATCCTGGAGCTTGTGCTGCTCATCACCTACTTCACCACCTTCCTCCGGGGAGATGGCCGATGGGATGAGATGTTCTATCGCTTCGGCACCCGAGCCCCGGTGGCGCTGGCGCTCTTCACTTTAGTTTCACTGTTCTCTCGTGTGACAATGACTCAACTACTATGATGCTGAAGATCGCTTCCTCGGGCTCATTGAAGAGCCCGACGGCGATTAGCTCCTCCGTCTCGTGGCTCATGGTGGCGTCGATGCGCTCCCGGACCTCGTCCAGGAGCTTGATCTCCAGCAACTGCTTCTCATTGACGAAATGCGCCTTGGCCTCCTGCTTGTCCTGGATAGAGATGTTGCCCTTTCCCAAAGTGCAAGAGGAGGAGAACTGGATGCCGTCTACGATGCAGGACAGGGGAACCTGGGTACCGGTGAAGGATACGGCCCACAGTCGCCCTTCCATTCTCTGTCGGGCTATCGACCCCATGCGATAGCCCACCACCACATAAGGACCGAGGTGGCCATGGAATCGTTTGAGCTGCCGGAGCTCTTCGGGCATCATTTCCATGGATATTCATTAGCTCGAGGCGACTTATGATTCTTTCTGCCATATTATGCATCCAGGTTTGCACGGCCGCTTGGATTCCGAGAGAGGAAGGGTTATCTAGAGCCTCCAACTTGGCAAGGTGTGTGTGGCACCCGCGAGGGGCTCTCCAGAGGGCAGAGAGCACGATGCTGGCATTCTTCCTGTTCTTCACTCTCCTAGTATTCCTGGTGCCATTCACACTAGCTCCAGGCCAGGTCACCGATCTCTCGGGTCGGGTGGGCAATATAGACAATGGAGACCAGCTCGCCTCAATGAACCCATTGGCGGCCGCCATCTATTGGTTGGGAGATGCCAATTGCCATCAGATAGCGGAGAGGTCCTTCTTCTTGAATGGTAACCAGATGCCCTTCTGTGCTCGGGATGTGAGCATATTCGCGGGGTTGGTGATCGGTTCGGCCCTGGCGCTCTTCGCGATTCCGCGTCCGAACCTTTGGTTGGTGATGCTGGGCTTCGTTCCGATCGCCCTGGACGGCGGAGCGCAGATCATGCTGGACTATCAATCAAGCAATTTGCTTCGGGCGATCACCGGGCTCTTGGCGGGATTTTGCGTAGCCATGCTGCTTCACCTTTTCGCGACCAAGACCTTCAGGAAAAGCGACCTCGCCCAACCCTCGCCAGACGATCTATGAATCAGCCGGTGGAACATTAGCCATTCGGGAAAAGGTATATATAGCCTCAACTTTATGAGAGGCGCAAATCTAAGACCCCCATCTTTTCGATGTGTTTTATGAGGGTGTGATGGAATGGTGGAAAACCAGCAACTCAAGACAGGCACGACCACAATCGGTATCGTAAATAGGGACGGTGTAGTGCTCGCTTCCGAGCACAGAGCCACGATGGGAAACATCATCGCTCACAAGGACGTTCAGAAAATATTCAAGATCGACGAGAACCTAGGCCTCACGACAGCAGGGCTGGTGGGCGACGCCCAGCTTCTGGCCCGCTACATAAAGGCCGAGGTGGAGCTCTACCGCCTGAAGCGCGGAACGGCCATCACCATCAAATCCGCATCCACGCTGCTATCCAACATATTGCACCGGGGTGGCGGGGCTGGCGGATACTACTACGTGGGCCTGATCATGGGCGGCGTGGACAAATCCGGCGGCCATGTCTACGGCATCGACGCTGCGGGAGGCTCGATCCGGGATGATTACGTGTCCGTAGGCTCGGGATCGCTCTTCGCCTATGGTGTGCTCGAGGACAGCTATGAGAAGGGAATGTCCATGGAGCAGAGCGCCGATCTAGCCATTCGTTCTCTCAACGCAGCGATGAAACGCGATTCCGCCAGCGGTGATGGCATGGCCATCATCTGCATCTCGGATAGCGGGTTCCGCGAGCTGACCGATGACGAGGTAAGAAAGAGGGCGGTGAAACTGGGCATTGATTACCCCAAAGCCCGCTAAACCATTTATCATTATAATATAGTTGGTTTATATAATTACATTTGAATGTAATTTGCATCGAAGTGTGAATGATTCATGAGCGCTGATAGAATACTGGAAGAAGCACGGGAACAAGTGCGCAAGATCGTACCGTCGACCATCAATATCACGTCCATCGATTTCGAAGGACCGCTGGTGGTCGTCTACACCCGAGATCTGGATGCTTTCGCTTCGAACAACGATATCATCAGGCAGTTGGCGCAGGGCATGCGTCGCCGGGTGGCCATACGGCCGGACCCGGAGATGCTAGCCGATCCCGAGAGCGTGGAGAAGCGCATCCGGGAGATCATCCCCGCTGAAGCGGAGATCACCGACATCTACTTCGAGCATGATACGGGCGAGGTGACGATCGAAGCGCTCTCCCCTGGCCTGGTCA
>Ga0315295_10000297_pt1 | contig 41655 bp, 38 predicted proteins | sample YL17G14_0_MG_FD_204453 | JGI IMG/M metagenome (GOLD analysis project Ga0315295, IMG submission 204453) | Sediment microbial communities from Yellowstone Lake, YNP, Wyoming, USA - YL17G14_0 | ecosystem: Environmental > Aquatic > Freshwater > Lake > Sediment | place: USA: Wyoming | collected...
TGAAGGCATATAATAAGATACTGTTATATCTGTTAGCACGGAAAGCAATGATAGCTTTAGGTTTAAATTTGCCAGAAGAAAATGCTTCGCCGACTGAGATAATGCTTAGTACTGGATTGAAACAAGGCACAATAAATCCGACATTAAGACGATTGTTAGAAGATGGGGTTGTAGGACAGACGAAAGAAAGGAAGTACTATATTCCTAACTTCGCAATAGAAAAGGTAAAAGCAATGATTAGCGAGGCAAGCAGGCAGAACAAATGAAAAGGCGAGAATGCAAAAAACACAGAACTATAAAACAGGAGGAATAAGATGTCAGTAGAAGATGTGATTAAGGACATAATGACAAAATTGGGGGACCATGAGAGCAGAATATCCGCATTGGAGGGGATGCCGGCTAAGAAAACGCAAGGTGGGGGTAAGAAACTGTCAATAAAGGAATTCATGTTGACGAAAAAACCTGTGGACGATGTGCAGAAAACTCTTGTGATTGGATACTATTTAGAGCATTTCGAGTCAATGGACAGATTCAACGCAAGGGATTTGGCGGATGGCTTTAGGTCGGCAAAAGAGCCACTGCCGACTAATATAAATGATAAAGTGAATTTGAACATAGGCAAGGGGTACATGATGGAAGCAAAAGAGAAGAAGGACAAATTCAAGGCGTGGGTTTTGACAAACTCGGGAGAAAAGTTTGTTGAAGAAGGATTACCAGAAGGTGAATGAAGCTGCTAAAGATTTCATAACAAAATTCAGAGAAGCTGATAAGAGCGGCATTGTGGATTTCACTGCATGTGAAAAGCCTTTAGATATGGCGTTATGGGTGCTATGCGTAGCAAAAGAAAAATTGGGTCAAAAGAAACTAACGGCTGAACAGATAGCGTCGGCCATAATAGATGCTGAAGAAATTAGCATTACTAAGAATTCAATTACAAACGCGTTAAAGAGAGCATTAGATAAGGTTCACCGATACTACGAAAATGGCGACACATATTACGAAATAATGCAACCTGGCAAGGAGCATTTATTGTCGTTGCGAAAAAGCGACCTAGTTAACGTGTTCTATTTCGAACCGGATACCAGATATACCGCCAAAAGGCTGCTGAAAAATCAAGTATTCAGTGGCTTAACAGGAAGCCTCAAGATTGTTGACCCTTATTGCAGTGAAAGAACGTTAGATGTGTTGGCAAACCTTAAGGATAGACCTACGAAGGTTCTGACGAGACTTGAGAACCTCAGAGACCGAGAGAAAGGCAAATTCGTGCGTGATGTTGCAGATTTCAAGACTGAGAACCCAAATGTAGAGCTCAGAAACTATCCAAATGCGGATATACATGATAGGTACATAATTTCAGAAGACAAGGTGACTTTAATTGGTCACAGTATAAAAGACCTGGGTGCGAAAGAAAGTTTCGCTGTCTTTCTCGGTCGTCAAAATTACAGGGAAATTTACGATGCTCTCAACAACAATTTCACAAGCAGGTGGGATATTTCGGCTATAATTTGAATTTGCCCACTATGCGCCGCTGATAGCAGCGGGGTGAGCTTCATCCCTCGACCTTACGGTCGGGGTATTAGGCATGGAAGTATAAAAGCTCACTTCAGCCAAATTAAATTCGCACGGGAAACTGGTTGGATTAGCTTCTATCATTTGTCCGGACTATTTTTCGATAAAGCGCAATAAATTAATAAGCCTTGGCACTTCGTTTTGATAGTAAGAAAAACGCGCCGGGGCTTCATCATGTTTAACATCCAGCAGTCCGTCCCGGCCGCCGGCATAAATGGCGTATTCCCGTGCCAGTTCATAGAACGGTATTTTCCAGAGCTGGGAAATGTAACCCCTCGTTATGCACCGCTTAATACTCGAAAAAAAATACCGGCCGGTGGAAACCATTACCGCCTGCAGTGGGGCGATATTGGGCAAAACCGACCTGCTTGCACGTCTTATGCGCGGGTTGGTATTCCGCCTCAGGTACATTCCGACGCGACTGCGCCAGTACCACCGGCGGTAAACGCCGGGCAGTGACATCGGGTGCGAGTGATAAACGGCTGCCTCCGCGACGTACTTTATGTCGTAACCCATTCGCTTGAATTTAGCGCTGAGCTCGGCATCTTCCAGGGAATTCAATGTCTCACTGAAGCCATAGATTTGCCAGAGACTCCTTTTAAGGGCGCTGTTGGCGCTGGTAAACATCTGGTACGACGTGTTTTCAGGAATTAGCGGAAACCACCGTAGGGTTTCCACCTCTTCAAAAGGGTCCAGTCCATGTCGCGGAACCTGCCCGCCGCAGGCGGCGGCAACCGACTGGTCGCTGAGCGGCCGGATTAAAGAGGGAAGCCACCTATTTGATATCGGAAGGCAGTGTCCGGAGAGCAAGACGCAGTACTCATTGGTTGCCGCTTCCAGCCCCATGTTCAGAGCGCGACCCCAGGCGAACTCACTGCGGGGAAGCTGGATTACCCGGCACCTGAATTTGGTCGCTATATCCAGCGTCCCATCGGTTGACTCCGAGTCCACGATGATGATTTCAGGCGCGAAATCACCTTCCTGCTCAGAAACCTTCTTCAGCACGGATTCAAGGTATTTCGCCTCATTTCTTGTCCGTATTATGATTGAGACGCCTGTCATTGATATATCTTGCTGCAATTAAATTCCTTAATATCTTACCTTTAATGTGGAAATGGGGCAAGAAAAAGCGGGAGGCATTCACCTCCCGCAAAGCTACTGCCATTATTGAAGCTATCCAGAAACTGATGAATAGAACGACATGGGAGTATATGGCAATTCGATAATGCTGAGACTACACCCTGAGTTTTCGGATAGCTTCTTACATTAGAACCAGAGATACGGGTCTTTACGGCCAAGGCCTGGCTCGTGCCGGCGGTAATTTTCATTCGACAAATAGAGTTCGTGGTATCTGGCTACTTTCTCTTCATCAATTTCAACCCCCAGTCCCGGCCCTTCCGGTACCTTAAGCGTCCCATTCACGGTGCGGAATTCGTTCTTGATAATATCCCCTGACGGCGGTTCAAGCAGGTGAGTGGAACTATCATTCGTACCCTTGAAGGCACGCTCAGCCGTAAAAAGGTGCAGGAGAAGCGCATTCCGGGGCCCCAGCTCGGCGGCGGTGCTCTGCCCGGTTACGATTAGCCCGCCTGCTTCGGCGATGGCGCAGATGCGCCGGCAATCGAGAACCGTCCCGACAAAGGCGTTATTGAGATGGATGGCATCGGCCGCTCTCTTGTTTACCACCGCCATTGCCCATTCCTGGCAGTTGGGGCCGTGGTTGTGCGCCTCGATGGGAATTCCCGTTATCCGCCGGATATCGGCCATACTTTCGAGTGAGCCGGGGTCGTAAGGCCAGATTGATGGCACCGGGTCTTCAACCGAAGCCGGATTATACTTCGCCATTCTCTTTAAGGTATTGACGGCGACATTCAAAGGATAGCCGCCGTTAATATCAAAACAGAGCTCAATCTTATCTCCCAAGGCTTCTCTTAAGGCTTTGACCCTCTCGACATCGGTATCGGGGTCGGTTCCCAGTTTTACCTTAAATGACTTCCAGCCGCGCGCCACTGCTTCTCTAGCTTCTTCAACCTGTTCCTCCGGGCTGCCGCAGGAAAGCCAGTAACGTACGTGTACAGGGTCATTTACCTTGCCGCCCCACAGCTTATAAAGGGGCTGGCCGCACTTTTTACCGATAATATCCCAGAGGGCACAGTCCAGTGCGGCGACGGTATCGGTGGGAAAAGCCCGTGACCAGCCGCCGCCGTAGAAGGGGCCGCTGGTAAATTCAGACTTAATTTTCTCAATATCAAACGGGTCTCTGCCAATGACGGCGGGCTTTATCAGGTTCATAATAATCTGCTGGTCGCCCTGCGTGGCGACGCCGGTGATACCTTCGTCGGTATCAATGTAAGTTACACACTGAATACTGGCATGGCGTGTCATATACCACATCCGTACGGGCTTATACTCGCCGAACTTGGCAAAGGGCACCGCCACCATAACCGTTCTAACATCGGTTATCTTCATCTTCTTGTTTCATATCCTCCTTTTATTGAATTAAAGCTACCTTAAAGAGTGCCATTGCTGAGTTTTTCCATAAAAGAGTTAAACTGCTGGACTTGTTCTTCAGGCCCTTGAATGATGCCGTTAGCCTCATCCATGGTTAAACGCCAGTATATTGCCAGCCCCTGCTGGCATTCCGGGCGGTGAAAGGTCGGTGCCCATTCCCGACAGACGCTCGGCTTGACGTGGTGGATACGGCAAAACCTGGCGCCGGTTCCCTCTTTGCCCTCCAGGAAAACACAAAAGCCCTCTCGTTGCTGGATGAGGAAACTTTCCTGCCCGAACCAGTAGTGCTCGTTAACCAGGTCAAGGAAGGCTTCCAGAGGCAGGTTCTGGTCAGCCGCGATGCACTGCGCCTCCTCCAGGCTGATGAAGACCCGGTAGTGGCAGCAAAGCCCGCAGCAAAAGCAGGTAAGCTGGGATTTCCCGAGTATCGGGTTTATACCATCTTCATACCCGGAGAGAAGGTCATCTGCTTCGTACATCCCACCATTTCCTTTACCAGGTTCCGCTCACCGGTGGTCAATAATCTCAATGGCACTCAGCTTCTTAAGCCGAAGACAAGGATACTGGCAGGAGGCCGACGAATTAAATGAGACTATTTCGGCGGCCGCCACGTGGGGAGGGAAAATTCTTCGTTCGCATCATCGAAATAGATTTCTACCGGTGAGCCCACTTTTATATCCTCATGCTTAAATCCGGTGACATTCCCCATCATGTGGGGGCCTTCAGCAAGCTCAATAACGGCAACAACGTAAGGGACTTTGTCAGTGTACCATTTATCATATATGTAATGCGTAATGCCGAAGGTATAGACGCTGCCTTTCCCGGATAGTTTCACCCACTCCGACTTGTCGGAGAGGCATTTGGGACAGAACATTCCCGCCGGCCAGCGGATATGGCCACAGTCCAGGCATTTCTGCATTCTCAGTTCGTGCTGTTTGGTGTAACCCCAGAAGGGTCTGGTCTCCGGGGTCGCATATGGTAACGGCCTTTGCACTGCCATCTTTCTACCTCCTCAAAATAACCGTAGCGTGGGTTTGAAGTACGCCCCCGTTGCCACTCACCAGTATTATTTCCGGCTCTTTTGTATTTGTCTTGGGGCCCATTTGCCTATCGCCCGCCGCACCCTGAAGCTGCACCACCCCTTCGGTAAGCGGGGTAAAGCCCATCTGATAGGATTCAGAGAGAAGACCGCCGGAGGTATTGACCGGGAACTCACCGCCCGGTGCCGTCCTTCCATTTTTGAAAAAGTCCTTGCCCTCCCCTGGGCCTAAGAAGCCGTAACCCATCAGCGAAAGCTCAACGGTGTAGGTGAAGCAGTCGTATATCTCGGCGGCGTCAACATCTTTGACACCGACGCCCGCCATGCGGAAGGCTTCTTCGCCCGATGGTACGGCTCCAATCGGTCCGGCCAGGTGGTCGGCCTGCGCCGGGTCCCAAGCCGGATGGTACTGACCGACACCCATGACGTAGACGGGGCGATGCCTGAGACTCTTGGCCCTTTCGGCGGTGGTCATGACAAAGGCCCGCCCGGAGTCGGAAACAAGGCAGATGTCATACAGGCGGAACGGTTCAACGTAGAATTTCTGGTTGTAATAGTCCTCGTAGGTCATTTTTTTGCTGTGCATCATTGCCCGCGGGTTGAGGTTTGCCCACTTGCGCTGGTTAACGGCAATTTCCTTCCATGTCTCAGGCCCGGTTTCGAACTTGGCTATGCCGCGTCTGGCGGCCAGCGAATACCCGGTATTAGCGCCGTACCAGCCAAAGGCGGCGCGGTCGCCCGCACCCCTACCGTAAGCACCGGCACCGTAACCACCCGAAAGGGGGCTTTCACCGTAAGTGCAGACGACGTAGCTGGCAAGACCGTAAATGAGGGCGGCGGCGGCATGGAAGACCATACCACCGGCGGTCGCGCCCATGGCGGACTGGTCCGCCCCAAACCGGGGATGGAATCCGAGAAGCTGCGAGATTTGCCAGGCGTTAACGGTCGGGTCACCGGTTGCCGGCTGGGCGAGGATGCCGTCCATATCCTTCGGCGTGAGGCCAGCATCCAGGATGGCGTTCCTTGCCGCCTCGACATGGAAACTGAGAGCCGACCGGTTGGGAATTCTGCCCTGAGGTGTGTAACCGACACCAACAATACACACCTTATCCTTTATGCTTTCCACCTGAACTCCTTTCGTATGATTTTGACCACTGGTGAACAGAATAAAATATTATGGGGAGTAAGTCAATTATTTTTACCCAATTGGAATGATGGCCGGTAAGCGATTGAAATGGTATTCAGCCTTTATCGGCATACGGCACAATGATAGTCATCTCTCAATAACTTGCGAACATTTAATCAATTGACTCATGCATAATTTAAAACGGAAGAGGTAGCATCGAATTTCTGGATGCTACCTCTATACGCTAAAGCATACTCGCTGGTTTATCTGCGGCTATTGATTTTGTTATAGCAATCGCGGCAGTAAACGGGTTTGCCGTTGCGCGGTTCGAATGGTACTTCAGTCTGCTTCCCACACTCGGAACAGACGGCCGGATACATCTGCCTGACTGATCTCTGGCCGTAACCACTGCTGTTTCCCTGGCGTTCTTTTCTGGTAGCGCGGCAGGTGGGGCAACGCTTCGGCTCATTGGTATAGCCTTTGGTCGCGAAGAATTCCTGCTCTTCGGCGCTGAAAGCAAACGTGGCACCACAATCGCAGCAAACGATGGACTTTTCTTGATAAGCCATGGATGACCTCCTATTATATTACTTGGTAAGTTACGGTCATCCACTGTTTAGTCGAAAGAGGGCTCTAACTGAAGTACGATAACCTGTGAACTTTAACCAGCGGTTTTAATATACACCATAAATAAGACTATTGCAAATCCCGCAATATAGCCTGTCGAAGCTAAATTCAGCTGATAGCCTATTTTTGTAAAAATATATTTTCGTGAATGTCCGTAAAATAACTGTTCTCACACAATTCCGCTTCCTGTTAAAGGCAAAACTGAACCCATGTACTTACCATTGACGTGACGGCGTCTGGCAGGTATCATTGGCAAACAGGATAATTTGTTGCTTAAAGGATGGTGAGAATGGAAAGAAAAGTGCAGAACGTGGCCATTATCGGTGCCGGGTTAATGGGGCTGGGAATCGGGGTCGAATATGCCCGTTTCGGTTATAACGTCAGCCTTTATAACACGAACAAAAACAGCAGCGAGGCGGCGATGCAGCGGGCAAAGGAAATCCTGGACTTGATGGTTAAAACCAGACTTATTACCCGAACCGTCGCTAATGCGACTTACAAACGCCTCCGGCCGACCACGGATATCGCCGATGCCGTAAAAGGTGCTGATATGGCGGTCGAGTCGGTCACCGAAAACCTGGCCTTAAAACAGGAAATATTCGTTAAACTGGATGCGCTCTGTCCGCCGCCTATCATCCTCGCCACAGATACCTCCGGGCTCAGGGTTACCGACGTGGTTGCGAAGGTGAAGCACCCGGAGCGCACCCTGGCGACCCACTATACCCAGCCGCCTCATTTCGCGCCCATGGTCGAGGTTGTTGCCGGGGAAAAAACCAAACCGGCGCTGGTGCCGTTTGTCGCTGGTATTCTCCGTAAAATGCACAAGATGGTTATCATCCCGAATAAAGACACGCCACAGTTCATCCAGAACCGCATCCAGGGTGTCATCGGGCGGGAATGCCAAAAGCTGGTTGACGAAGGGCTTGCCTCTCCAGAAACGGTAGATAATGTAATCATGTTTGGTTTCGGCCGACGTATGGGCTATACCGGTTATTTCAAGCGTCTTGACCTGGTCGGATTGGACTTTTCTTATAACGGGTCGAAGTCGAGAGGCCTTCCGCCGTGGCCGCCACTTGCCGCGCACGTGGAACGGGGCGAACTCGGTATGAAGTCCGGCAAGGGCTTTTACGACTGGCCAAAAGAGAAACAGCGCGCCTTTCTTACCTGGTATCATACCGAGCTTATCCGGCTCATGAAAAATGACGTCGAGCGGGGAGATGTCTAGTCTTAAAAGAAGTTTTGCTTCCCTCTGAGGTCGAGGGCACTAGGGAGTCCTCCTATAGAAATGGCATCCTTGAGATAAAGCTGAGGAAAAGGAAATAAACTCTGGTGCTAGCCTTATGAGGAGGGAAGTGATAAAATGTTATGTAAGAGAGGCGCTGAGTATCAAGCGGTCTTGTCGCGGGATATACTTAACTGAAAGGGGGGGTGACAACATGGACTTCATCGAGACGCTTCAGGCATTGTCAGCGAAGATTCAAAAGCAAAAGGACTTCGTCCAAACCGAGGAGGCAACAAAACAAGCGTTCGTTCTCCCGTTCTTAAGTGCACTAGGGTACGAGATCTCCGATCCGATGGAAGTCGTCCCAGAGTTCACAGCCGATGCCGACCTTCTGGGGACAAAGAAGGGTGAGAAGGTCGATTACGCAATTATGCGGGATGGCAAAGTTATCATGCTTTTCGAGTGCAAGGCTGCACATACAAATCTCGACGATGAGCATGCATCACAACTTTTTCGCTACTTTTCAGTCACTGAGACTCGTATAGGGGTCCTGACGGATGGGATTATCTACCGCTTCTATTCAGATATCGAACAACCGCATAAAATGGATGCAAAACCCTTCATGGAATTCAACATGCTCGATATGCAAGAGTACTTGGTGCCCGAACTTAAGCGCTTAACGAAGCAAGCCTTCAACCTCAATGAAATAATCTCAGTCGCAGGGGAAATGAAGTACAGTCGCGAAATCAAGAGAATACTAGGCGAAGAACTTGGTGCCCCAACAGACGACTTCGTGAGATTCTTAGCGCGTCGTGTTTATAAAGGCATGCTTACGCAATCGGTTCGTGAGCTATTCACCGCCATCATAAAGAAATCCTTTACCCAATTCATCAACGAGACGATTAACGAGAGACTGAAAAAGGCGATGACTCCGCCTCTCCCGGACACCTCAGCTCAAACACAGCCAGAAGCCGGTAGCCAAGGTGCCAAAGGCGAAGCAGAGACCCAAGAGGGGATCATTACAACACTTGAGGAGTTAGAAGGCTTCTATATCATCAAGTCCATCTTGAGGCAGGTTACCGATCCCGCTCGCATCGCACATCGGGACACTAAAAGCTATTTCGGCATCCGGCTAGACGACAAACAAACGAAGCCAATCTGCCGGCTACATTTTGGCGGGGATCGGAAGTTCATCAGTCTCTTTAGCCAAGACAAACAATGGGAAAGAGTGCCCATTGAGAAGCTCGACGATCTCTACAAGTATGCTGATCGTTTGAAAGCTACAGTGGCTATGCATGACAACCCTGCTACCCAGCCTGGGTAACGTTAACGCTGTCCAGAAAGGCAAAATGGGAAAAAGGATAGCCATGCGAGCAGGCTGCCGAGGCTGGGTATCTGGTGTGGTGCTTCTAACACTTCGTTAGCTTGCCTACTAATCGTCTCATAATAGTCTAGTGGTTCTTTCCCATCTTAGAAAAATACAGAAATTGCCTTCTCTCGTGTGCTCTTTCTTTAGAATGCCAGAAACCGTTTATGTCGCAATTCATTAAGACCATTCTATTATGAGACCATTAGTAAATACAAAGGAGGGTTTATTCCCTCCTTTTCTTTATCTGGTAAAGTCAGCGACCTATGGCGGCGTCGGAAATAGCTTTTCTTTATTAATCTGTATGAAGTTTCCGGAGATGTAATTCAGCGGTTTCTTGGCAATTGTGAACTTGTCCTGAAGCTCATGAAAGACGGCGGATAAATCGAGCAACCGAGCGTCCTGGTGTTCCCCGGCGAGTTTATAGAAGCGCCGTCCCAGTTCCTCGTAGTCTGCTTCCGAGCGATGCCAGCGGCGGAAAGAGTGAGGCTCCATCGTGTAGTTAAAGTCGCGGATGACATGCTCAGGAAAAATGCCCAGGATAAAGAGGCTGAGGTCGGCAATCCGTTTATAGAGGCCGAACCGGTGCTCTTCATCCGCCACCTCGCACAGGCGGAGCAGGCTGTCAATATCCATATCGCTGAACCTTATCTTGCGCCAGACTCCACGGCGCACCCTTACTGGCATCGTAAAACTCTCAATGCGAGTAAACGAGGAGAGCATATCGGCAAGGTATTTCAGAATCTTTTTATCGGCAAGAAGCTGAACCACTTCTCTCACGTCAAAGACGGGGATTTTCTGGCTTGCCGTTCGCTCGATGGTGAAACGCTGGCTCTTTAGCTCCACATATGCCCGTCTCAGCAGAATCTCAAATAGAAAGCGCGGCGAAATCATGGCACTGACTTCATCACCGCTCTTAAACATAATGCGCTGGAAGAGCTTCCCCGACTCCTGGTCGAGCATCCGTTCGATTATTTGCGGGTCGCCCTTAATCGTGCTTATTTTGCTCACGAGTCCAGGATTTACCGTCTCAAGCAAAAAATGGATATCACTATCCGAAAACTGGCTAAGCAATCTATCTGCCATTTAACGCCCCTCGCGTAATCCGGATTACGATAAACTTGAAAAATAGAACTTTAGCGCCGCGATTGTTGCGCTCTGATTTAACCGGATTCGTAATTATAACATTATCTTTTATTTGAGCTTCTGCAAATCAACTTCCATGCCGTCATACCCGGCGATGACTTTTACGCCGTTTTCTTCACCCAGTTCATTTAATTTTTCGGCTGTCTTTTCCGGCGCTTGAAAGAACCAACCGCTGAAATGGACAAACAGGACGTTGTGCGTATAGTCCTTGAACAAGCGAATTAAGTCCGGGATGCCGCTATGCCCGTAAAGCTGCCCCGTTACCTTTTCCTTGATGATGAGTCCCCCTTCATTGTTATGTCAACAGGTGATGCAATGCCATTAATGTTTCCCGGTGCGCTTGAGGAATCCGGCAAAACTCTCACTCGGGTGCGGCGCTTTGAGGGAGGCAGCGACCGTATGCATCTCATTTTCGTACATCTCACTAAAACCCATTCCCACACTGCGGTTAAGGATATCCTTAATGCCCGGCACCACTCTGGCATCATTCCCCGCAATGAGCTTAACCATATCAAAGGAGGCTTTCATCAATTCAGCCGCTGGGACGAGTTTATTAAGAAGCCCGATGCGGAAGGCATCCTCAGCGTCAACGACGCGCGCCGTGAAGAGAAGCTCTTTGGCCACTGGCAAGCCGACAATCAAGGGCAGCGTCCAGGTGGAATTGACGCGTCCATAGGTCGCGCCGAGAAACCTGAAGGAACTACGCTCGCAGCCGATGCGCATATCGAAGACGGAGGATAATAAGGCGCCGCCACCGTAGGCCAGCCCGTTGATGGCGGCGATGGTGGGTTTCTTACAGGTCGCCCAGTGCCAGAACTGTGCGACGCGCCTAACACTCCGTTCTTTTAGCTCGGCTTCCGAAAGTCCGCTCATTTCATGGATGTCCCCACCGGCGGAGAATGCCTTTTCTCCCACCCCGGTAATAATGATGGCTTTTACCTCATCATCCTGCTCAAACCCGGTGACGGCGCTATCCAGCTCGTTCGCAAGCGTATTGCTCAGGGCGTTCAGTTTCTCCGGCCGATCAAGGGTTATGAGCCCGGCGCTCTCCCTTTTCTCGACGGTTATCGCCTCAAATGCCATTTCGTACCTCCGTCTAATTAATAAACCTATTCTATAACTATTCACCCGCGGAAGCTATTCGGAACTAAACAAAAATCATGAATCCTGGTCCGTAAAAGACGGAAAGTCTGAACAAGCACGAATTACCAAAATTCGAATGCTTAAAACCCTCGATAAGCGCCGTCTGGTCATTTAAATTTCTTGTTGAGCCCTGTTCAGGACTTTGTGTTTAGTACTTAAAAACGTACGGGAACGTGGCTTGCGGTGCTAGACAATTGTGCTATGATGTATACGGTTAAAAAGACAGTATTCTATCTTCCATTCTACTGAGGCAAATTGCAAATAAAAGAGGACTTCCGTTTCGGCTCTGCTTCAATTAACCCCGTTGTCAAATCGAATATTAGTCGACTGATTATATTACCAGTGAAGCAAGAAGTTTCTACATGGCAACGACAATTATTTATACGGTGAGCAACTGTCCCGCCTGCGCCAGACTCCGGGAAGACTGGACAAAGGAAGGCAGAAAATTCGAGGAGCGCCAGGTGGATAAGCACCAGCCGTGGCTTGATGAAGCCCTGAAGTACGGCGACATGGTTCCCATTGTTGTCTATGAAAACGGTAGGGTTGAAATCGGCTACAAAAATATGATTGGCTGACACATCGCTTGAAGCGGGCGTGCCCGCGGGCGTATACGCCCTGTGATAAAGATAAGTTAAGGAGGGCTTTATGGAGACACAGAAGAGTGTCGTTACCCCGGAACGGTTTGCCTCAGGTTTCACCTTCAATGATTACACCAGCCAGATTAACGTGAACAAGGACAGATTCGATGAGTACTATAAAACCGGACAGCTGTTGCCCCGCGATGCCGAATTCTTTCGCAAGGCGGCTGAGCTTCCGAACGGTCTTAGCCGGATGCTCGTCATCTGCGAAGACTGGTGTCCGGATGCCTTCCGCGGCGTGCCCGTCATGGCGCATATCGCCGAGGCGGCCGGGGTGGAGATGCGAATTTTCCCCAGGGACAAAAACCTGGACATCATGAACGAATTTCTCAACGAGGGGAAATACCAGTCAATCCCCGTTTGCGTCTTTTACACTAAAGACCTGGGGTATATCGCCCACTGGATAGAGCGTCCGGTGCTGGCGAACGAAGAGCGGATAAGGATTGAGGCGGAAATCAAAAAGCAAATGCCGGCGGCGACCGAACAGGAAATGCGCTTGGTGATACGCGAGCGGACGCAGACAAGGTACCCCACCTGGCAGCAGGCGACAATTCAGGAAATGCGCAAGTTGCTTGCGAGTAAACTCGGAATTTGATACGCAACCTGGTAGAAAGCGGGGCCAGTACATTATGATTACGCATGGGCTCTCCGGATAGCGTCCAGACTAAATCCGATGGTGGGCGAAAAAGCCGGAGCGGTATTATGCAGAAGGTTTTCCAGAGTATTTACCGTCAGCTCTTTCAGAGAGTCCACGACAAGGTCGGCTTCGCTTAAGCTCTCGCGCGGGTGCGTGTTGGTGACGGCGACGGCCCGCATTCCGCCCTTTTTGGCGGCGGTTACGCCGACAACGGTATCCTCGATAACAATGCACCTTTCCGGTAAAGCACTCAGCTTTTTTGCCGCCAGGAGGAAAATCTGCGGGCTGGGTTTGCTCTCCGTTACCTCACCCCCACAAACAATCGTATCGAAATCGTCTTTAATTCCCAGGGTTCCAATAATTAGATGGACAGTCTCAGTGGGTGATGAGGAACCGATGGCTAACCTCCCGCCGTAGGCCTTCAGCGATTTAATGAGTTCCACCGCGCCGGGAAATGCGGCAACATTCTCACTGACAATCTCGCGGAAAAGAATGTCCTTTTCCCGGACGGTAGCGGCAACCCCTTCATCAGAGATATCGCCCAGAATTCTCCTCACCTGCATATCGGTACGGCGTCCGAAGTTGGTTTTGAACTCTTCATAAGAATAATCTATACCTTTTCTCTTGAGCATGGTTCGCCAGGCAAGGTAATGGGGCTGAGCGCTATCCACGATTACGCCGTCCATATCAAAAATGACAGTTACTTTACCATTCTGCGCTCCTGTCATTGTATCCTCCGTTTTCCTTCACCTTCCATGAATTTACTAGAAAACAAAAAGCCCCTCAACCCATAAGGGCGAGGGGCAATTCCTTCGCGGTACCACCTTACTTATCCCGATTTTATCAGGGGGATACCCTGGGCTTAATTAACGGTGCCCTTTCGTCTCGGCTTAATTTCCCGATTTCATCGGGGATTTTCGCCGGCGGCTCCCGAGTGGATTCAGCATCCGCGCTGGACCGGCTCCCACCTGACCCGGCTCGCTGGACCGGCTTGATGCCTACTGGTCTCGTTCAAAGCCTTTGCTTATTTAATTAAGGTGAAATTCTACATGTGTTTTATACTATTGTCAATAGATTATAGAAAATGGTTCTCATAAGACATGGTTGTTAAGACTTTTCGCACCCGGCCGGATGAAGATTCTCTTGTCCTGCTGGCTTTCGATTTCATGCTGTCTTTCTCTGGCTTCCTTCATGGTACGAAAGCCTGATAGCCACTGGTAATGCTTCTTTCCGCCTTCGTCTTTGCCGGTGTAAATAACGATGGTGTAGGTATTGCCACGGCGAACTATACTAGTACCAACTTTCAAAGAAAGCTATGATTATAAATAATGACAACTAAAGCTCAAAAAAGCCTTATCCAGTAATTTTAGCTCCAATATGATAATCGTACTGATTTATGCAAGTAGGTACTAGCCATATACTATTCTGTTCCTAATTTAACCCACCAGTTGACGCCTGAGGCGTCAATGCTTATTTTGTAATTCCCTTCACTTTTAATTAGAACGCAATAAATACCACCGCGACTAGACCCGCTTAACTCTTCTTCCATTCCACGTATCATCTGTGAGGGTCTATGAACACTTATACCAAAATTACTGGCAACTTTGCTTGTAGGGCGCGCACTGGCATTAACTACAGCCGGGTTTGAACCAATTGAAATAGAAATCTCCTCGCGTCCCGTACCTTCCCAATACCCTATCGTCTTTAAGTCAGCAAATCGCCAACTTCCACCGAAGAAACCTTCCGGCGGTATAGCATACATTTCGACCTTTGGCTTTGGCGATGACGGTATGGCACTTGCGGCGATAGATTTAAGGCTTTCACAGGATGTTAAAGATAATGCTAGAATTAAACAGGTAGCCATGAGTAAATACCTGCGCATGGCTCCACCTCGCTTACCGTCCCTGATGTTCATAGTGTCAGGGACTATTTATTTTTCGCTTTCGTTCTTCTTCTTCAAGATGGCGCAAACCTTCACGTATCATTTCATCTGTTCATTCTGCGAATCAAAACGACAAGACTGGTAGCCAAGAGGGCATATCCCAAAATAATCCAAAGACTAAGAATGACATCAATAGCACTTTGTAAAAGCACAAGAGGTGAAGCATTATTGTAAAGTTTCATAAGAGAACTTGGCACAGGGTCGTAACCGCTCAATTGGAAAAGTATTTGGAGAATACCAGCGATGGCAATCTTGTACCAACGATTTAGTTTTTTAACCATCTCATAGTCGCATTGTATCATAGGCAAAGAGGCTAAACAACCATGTTTAATAAGAACCTAGAAAATGGTTCTATTTACTTTTGGTGTATTTTTATTTTCACCCATTGTACAATACTGCCATCCTGAAAATTGCCTGATGGATGGAGTAAATAAAAATGGAGAACACGCAAGGAACAATTGCTGCATTGGGAAGCCTCTGGGTTATATTGGCCGCTATGTTCGCTTTCTATCTGACAATTTCACCCAATGCAGATATAACCGCACTAAGGAAAGTCGTTTTAGGCAAGAAATCGGGGAAAGTGCGTAATATGGTTAAGAAAGTTTATACCATATTGGCCGCACTTACACTTTTTTATATTTTGCTTTTTGGACTTGTATTTTTGCTCGCCTTTTTAGAGTTAGCTATAACGATTTTCCCTAATTGGTCATTGCTTATTCTTGCAATTATGGCCCTTTTGCCGCCTACTGGCATTGCAATTTATTTATGGATAAAGTTACCTAATAACGAAACATCAACGGAGAATGACCAAAATGTAGAAAATAGATTTTAGAAAATTTTTGATGATTAAGACCTTTGAATAATTCGAGAGTAATCTCAGGTCTTCACAAATAGGCTCAGGGATTAAACCGCCTCCATCTTGATTTCAAGATTCGTTACCTTGCCTTCGACCCCTTTCAGGGTCGAGACCATACCGATGAGCGTGTTGGCAATCATCAGTGTCGGGAACGGGCCGAGGGCAACCTGATTTCCGTTCAAATTGAGTTTGACCTTCCCGTAACTCATCGTTAATTCCAAATTCTTTATTTCCTCTGTTTTTTTCAGTGATGAAACCGCCCCGGCCAGCGTTTTAGCGATATATTCCTCAGGAAAGCCAGTGAGGTCTATTAAATTCCCGTTCACCGTGAGCGTTGCTTTATAGTTTCCGGACATTTTTCACTCCTTGCCGCCTATTGATATATTTTACCCCTTCAAACCACATGATGCTCGCCGAACCGGCGATAAAACATATTAGTATATCATTAAGATGCATAAAATCGAAACCAAAAATACCACGGAGGAAAGGGACGTAAACCACCAGGCCGAGAAATATGATAGTTGCCGTCAGCACCAGCCAGAGAGCGGTATTTTTGACGTGCACGATGCTAATTATCGTGCTCGACCATGAAAGGTTGGTAAAAATCAGCCCCAGATTCGCGACAATTAAGGTAACGAAAGCAAAGGTTCTTGTCTCGGCGGCACCGCGTCCCTGATAAAGACTAAAGCAGAATACCGTGAGAACGATGAGCAGCACCATGACACCTTGAATTAAACTCAAGACCACCGTCCTTCGGTTGAAAAGCGGTTCCTCCGGGTTTCGCGGCGGCCTTTCCATCACACTCGCTTCAGCCGGTTCCATTTCAAAGACAATCGAACAGGCCGGGTCAATGATGAGCTCCAGGAATACGACATGGACGGGCATGAGTACATGGGGCCAGCCGAGGAGCACCGGAATTAGTGAGATGCCGGCGATAGGTACATGTATGGCAAGGATGTAAGCCATCGCCTTTCTCAGGTTGTCGAAGATGCGCCTCCCCAGTTTGACGGCGTCAACGATAGACGAGAAATCGTCATCCAGCAGAACAAGCGCCGCTGCCTCACGGGCAACATCGGTGCCGCGCCCGCCCATGGCGATGCCGATGTTGGCCGATTTCAGCGCCGGTGCATCGTTTACCCCGTCGCCGGTCATGGCAACAATTTCACCATCAGCCTTAAAAGCATTAACCAGTCGGAGCTTCTGCTCCGGCACCACCCGGCTGAATATGCTGACTTCCTTGATACATTCTTTAAGTTCGTCATCACTCATCTCATCAAGTTCCGGGCCGGTTAAGACTTTATTGACCGGCTTCAGACCAATCTGACGGGCGATATGCTGGGCCGTCACCGAATAGTCACCCGTAATCATCACGACCCGTATGCCCGCGCTGTAGCACTGGGCAATGGCGGCGGGAACGTTGGCGCGGATGGGGTCGGCAAAGCCGGTAAGCCCGATGAACTCAAACTTGAAGTCATGCTGTATATCGGGCAGTTCGCTTTCCCTGAAATGTGCTTTGGCGACACCAAGCACGCGGAGTCCAGACCCGGCCAGGCGGTGCACCCGTTTATCCAGTTCTGCTGTCTCGGAATCATCCATGTGGCAGAGGTCGGCAATTGCTTCCGGCGCACCCTTGGCGGCAATGACATAATCCGTGCCACTGGGTGACTTCCAGACATGAGAAAGAGCCATCAGCTTCCTTGAGAGCGGGTATTCCCGCATAAGTGTCCAGTCACCGTGCAGGTGCTCGGTGCGCCCAAAATAGCGTTCGCCAAATTCCTTGAGGGCTTTTTCCATCGGGTCGAACGGGTCCCGCTGGCTTGCCAGGATACTGAACTCGATAAGCTCATGGAATTTCTCCGGGGGAAATCTGTCCTCTCCCGGTTTAACATCAAAAAAATCCCCACTGGCATACAGCCTGGATACCGCCATGCGGTTTAAGGTGAGCGTACCCGTTTTGTCCACGGCAAGGACGGTGGTAGCGCCCAGGGCTTCAATCGCCGGCATACGGCGCGTCAGCACCTGGCTCTGTGAAATGCGCCACGCACCAATTGCCAGAAAAACGGTTAGCACCACCGGAAACTCCTCCGGCAGGATTGCCATCGCTAGGGTGATGCTGGCAAGGAGACCGCGTAGCCATTCGCCGACGGTTACGCCGTAGAAAATAAACATCAGGAGGCATAACCCGAGCCCGGCAAGCGCCAGTATCCGCACGATGTGGCCCGTCTCTTTTTGTAAAGGGGTTGCCTCTGTCTCCACCGACTCAAGCGAGCGCCCGATTTTGCCGAACTCGGTGTGCGCGCCGGTCGCCTCTACCCGTGCGATGCCGAGGCCGGCAACCACCAGCGTGCCGGAATAAACGAACGGCCCTTCCCGGGAGGGACCGCCGGGACGCGCTATTTTTGCATCGCCATCAGATTCAGCTTTGTGCACGGGTACGGACTCACCGGTTAATAGTGATTCGTCCACCATGAGGTTATTGGAAGAAAGCATAGTGGCATCAGCCGGAACGCGGTCACCCTCCGCCAGCACGATAATATCACCGGGGACAACATCACGTCCGGCGATACGCTTCTCTCCCCCGTCCCGGATTACCAGGGCGCGCGGGCTCGAAAGGTCGCGAAGTGCCTCGAGCGTCCGCTCGGTTTTTCTCTCCTGGTACAGGGTAATACCAATGACGATAAAAACAAAACTGAGAAGCATCAGGGCCTCTTTAACATCCCCCAGCAGCATGTAAATCAAGCCGCCGCTAATAAGCAGGAGTAGCATCGGCTCCCGAATTACACTCAAGACCATTGAGAAAAAGCTGCGTTTCTTGCTCGAAGGGATTTCATTATACCCATCGCGGGTTAACCTTGCGCTGGCTTCCTGTTGTGAAAGCCCGGTTATTTTGCGTAATTCTATATCGTCTAACATAATTCCTTTGTACTCAAACAATACTTGTGGCAATTAGATTGTGCTCTTCTGGCTGACAGGGATATATCCAAAATTCAGACACCAAAAAGCCCACAGAACGATGGTCCGGTGGGCTCATCCACTGCATCCCATGGCCCGGCTGTATCTTTAACACAGCCTGCTCCAGTTACCTTATATTTTAAGGCATACGGACGGCAGCGTCAATATGAATGTGTATCAACGAATAGAACCGCTTTTTCAGTAGCGCTCTCTTTTGGTTGAAAACTATACTACAGCGTCATTGCTACGAAAATAAACAACTTATCGAATTGTCATTCCGGCGAAAGCCGGAATCCAGAGTATTAATCACTTCTGGATTGTCGGGTCAAGCCCGACAATGACATTGGGAAAGGTTATTTTCATTCTTTGTGATGCCGGTGTATCTGGCATAGATGATTGCGAGGAGTCCCGATTGTATCGGGGACATCAACCAAAACCGAACGGAACCGCGCTTTCTCATTCTCCTTGACAAATATTTACCGTCTGATGTATTCTTTCTTTAAATTTAATAAGCAAAGGCTTTGAACGAGACTAGTAAGCCTCAAGCGAAGCTCCAGAGAGCCGGGTTAAAACTATCCAGAAACAGTCGAGAAATACTAATCACCTGCGATACGGATAGCTTCACAGATGGAAACCGGTGCTGGCGCAGGGGTTGAATGGACTCGGGAGCCGCAAGCCAAAAGCTCCGCCTCTGGCGGAAGTGATTAGGCTTCGCCGGGAGGGCACCGTTAGAAAAGCCCGGGGTATTTTCCGGCAGAGTCGGAATGTACCCGAATGAGATGTCCCGATACCATCGGGACAAATAAGGTGGTACCGCGAAGGAATTGCCCCTCGCCCTTATGGGTTGAGGGGCTTTTTGTTTTGGTGAGCAAAGTAATTGCCTTCGTGGAAGCCGTTCACAATTTACTGGAGGTGAGCCATGCTGCCGGATGATAGAGGTTATTTTGGAGACTACGGGGGGCGCTTTGTTCCCGAGACACTCATCTCCGCCCTCGATGAGCTTAATGCCGCTTACAGCGAAGCTAAGGCCGACGGTAAATTCTGGGCGGAGTTTACGCGCCTTTCACGGGATTATTCGGGCCGGCCGACTCCGCTCTACTTTGCGGAGAGGCTGAGTAAACAGGTTGATGGCGCCCGGATATACCTTAAACGGGAAGACCTCGCCCATACCGGGGCACATAAAATCAACAACGCCCTGGGGCAGGGACTCCTTGTTCAGCGGATGGGCAAGCACCGCATCATCGCCGAGACGGGGGCCGGACAGCACGGGGTAGCGGTCGCCGCCGTCTCCGCCATGCTGGGGGCGGAATGCGTCATCTACATGGGGGAGGAGGATATCAGGCGGCAGTCGCCAAACGTTTTAAGAATGAAGCTCATGGGGGCGGAGGTGAGACCGGTTACCTCCGGCAGCCGCACCCTTAAGGATGCCATCAACGAGGCGATAAGGGATTGGGTAACGAACGTCCGAACCACGCACTACCTTATCGGCTCGGTCATCGGGCCGGCTCCCTACCCGGAAATGGTAAGGGACTTCCAGTCGGTAATCGGTAAGGAGACAAAAGAGGAGTCTTTGCGAAAATTCGGACATCTCCCGGACTGCATTATCGCCTGTGTCGGCGGCGGGAGCAACGCCATAGGGATTTTCCATCCTTTTCTGGATGATAAGGAGGTAAAACTAATCGGCGTCGAGGCGGCGGGAAGGGGAATTGAGACGGAAAAGCACGCCGCCGCTCTCCTCAAAGGGAAAGTGGGCATTCTCCACGGGGCAAAGTCCTATTTTTTACAGGATTCCAATGGCCAAATTAAAGAAACTCACAGCATCTCCGCCGGGCTGGACTATCCCGGGGTCGGCCCCGAGCACAGTTACCTGAAAGATACCGGCCGGGCGACATACGTGGCGGTGACAGACGCCCAGGCACTCGAAGCATTCCAGCTCCTTTCCCGGGCGGAAGGCATCATCCCGGCACTGGAATCAGCCCACGCCCTGGCCTACGCCGCCAGACTGGCCCCAACGCTTTCCGAGGATAAAATAATCGTGGTGAACCTGTCGGGGCGGGGGGATAAAGACCTGGGCATCGTCACCGATGCGCTGGAGGCAACAAGATGAGCCGCATTGAAAAAGTCTTTACGAAACCGTCCCACAAAGCGCTTATCCCCTACGTTACGGTGGGCTATCCCGATACCCGGGCGACGCTTGATATTGTGCCGGCTTTTGAGAGCGCTGGTGCTGATATCGTCGAGCTTGGTATCCCCTTCTCCGACCCTCTTGCCGACGGGGCGACCATCCAGAAGGCAAGTTTCAACGCTCTTTCGAAAGGCGTCACTCCCCGAATGTGCATCGACATCGCCGCAAAACTATCGACAAGGGTAAAGATACCGCTGGCTTTCATGAGCTACGCCAATCCGGTCTTTAACTACGGACTCAAGGAATTCTGCCATGACAGCGCCAGCGCCGGAATATCCGGGCTTATCATTCCCGACCTGCCGCCGGAAGAGGCTACCGAACTGGAAGCAGCCGCCAGAATATGCGGCCTCGACCTCATCTACTTTCTGGCGCCAACCAGCAGCGAAGCGCGAATCCGGTTCGTAGCGGCGCGCGCGTCAGGATTTATCTACCTTGTTTCGGTTGCGGGCGTTACCGGTGCCAGAAACACACTGCCGCCCGACCTCAGCAACTTTATTGCACGGGTAAAGAAAGCTACAGCGAAGCCGCTCTGCGTCGGCTTCGGAATATCCACCCCGGAACAGGCAAAAGAGGTGGCATCTTTAGCTCATGGCGTCATTATCGGAAGCCGCATCATCCAGCTCATGGAGACGGGCGGGACGGAAGAGGCGGTGGATTTCGTGAAGCAACTAAGGTCAGCCATCGACCGGAAATAAGTCTCTGTGCCGCAATTCAATACAGAGGCGTCTTACTCTTGTTGCGAGAGCGTGATGGACTTTCCATCGAATACCGGCGCAATACTATATCTATCAACCTGCGCGGCAAGTTCGATGTCTTTTTCGAAACCGAGCGGCAGGAGTGAACGCCCGTGCTCGCAGCCCGCCAGCACCGCCAGTACCTTTTGATTATTGCTCCAGGCAAAGTGCGCCGCGATAAAAGCACAATCGGTGAGTTCGGGGGAAATCCCCTTATCCACCAGCATCTGGCTTAATTTCTGCACTCCCAGCCCGGCGCAAAAGGTATCTTCCGAAGAAGGCTTGCCGCGCCGCCCGGAGCAGACGAAAGTGAGTGAACCAAATTGTTCATTTTCACCTCTTTTTGCCATCGCTCCGGAAACAGCGGATATGTTGAGTAAAGAGGCAATATAGACGGGGGCGCGGCTGCCAGCGTAAGCCCGCTGCATCGTCGGCGTCCCGTTGGAAGTCGAGAAAAGCAGGGTCTTCCCCTTTACGACCGTGTCGGTGTATTCGAGCGGGGAATTTCCCAAATCGAAACCAGGGATTCTTAAACTTTTCTCTTCTCCACCGAGAAGGTAAGACTCCATCGATAAAGAGGCGGCATAAGCCCTTACCTCAGTTGCATTCTTGAACGGGACGACTTTGAGAATTCCGTTTGCGAAAGCGGCGGTGATGGTTGATGTCGCTCTCAAGACATCAATCACGGCGCAAAGGGTGTTTCCCATTTCTGCTTCTGTCAGGAGGTCAGGCGCCAGGATAACATCAATTTTGATGGGTTTGTTTACGGACATATTGCCTCTTTAATGCCCAAAATACGGCGGGATAGCCCGGAGGCCCAGTTCGGATACTGCCGTGCTATCCCGCATATAACTTACCGTTATAGGAAATTAGGCTTTAGTCCCCTTGAAACCGGACTTAAACCCGGCTTTGCCCAGGAACTGGGCTTTATCGCCGAGTTCTTCCTCAATCTGGAGGAGACGGTTGCCGCTCGGACCAATCCCGCTTTCCCTGATGTTGCCGGTGTTGAGGCCGACGGCGTAATCGCCGATGTCCGCGCCTTCACCACGAGAAGAGCACGGCATGACTCCCCAGCCGGCGCGGAAGGCCATATTGCAGCTATCGAAGGCCTCGCTGATGGTGCCTATCTGGTTTACCTTAAGGAGCATGGTGTTGGCCGCTCCGACGGCGATACCCTGCTTCAGGCGTTCCATGTTGGTGGTGAAGAGGTCATCGCCGACCACCTGAATTGGTAGCGCTTTCGTGACACGGGCATGGCCTTCGTAATCGTTCTCTTCCATCGGGTCTTCCAGGACAACGAACGGATAGTCCTTGACCATCTTCTTATAAATCTTGAGCAGGGCGTCAGCGGTCTTATCTTCCTTAGAAATAAGGCCGACAAACATACCCTTTTTCTTGTCCCAGTAGGTTGTCGCTGCCATATCGACCTGGATGCCCATCTTACCCTCGCCGCCACAGTCGCTGATGGCCTTTTTCATATCTGCCCAGAGCTCTTCATCAGTATCGACGCAGTCCGGCCCAATCATGATGCGTCCCTGGTTGGAGCCGGTCTTGTACTTCCGCCGGACAATTTTCTCAAAGGCGTTGAAGACTTCGTAGCAGGCGTAAGAGGCATCGGCGAAGGTCTTATACCCGTAACACATGAAGGAATAGCTCGGTTTGCCGCCGGACTTGGCCGCCGAACCGCCGTACCGCTCGCTTCCCACCACACTGAGTACCCCCGGTGTGGGGAGAATGCAGGCATTGACGCCGCCGATGTGCTGGTAGAGGGGGATGCCGAGGCCAGCCGCCGCCGCTTTAAGGACAGCCGCCGAGACCGCCGCCGTCGCGTTCCCGCCGAGTTTGGTCTTGAGGGGTGTGCCGTCGAGGTCAAGCATTATCTGGTCGATGTCCCGCTGTCGGCAGGCATCGATGCCCTTGATTTTCGGGCCGATGATGTCATTAACATTGGCAACGGCCTTAAGGACACCCATGCCGTTGTAACGCTTGGGGTTGTTGTCATAGACGAACTGGATTTCGTGCTCGCCGATGGAGATGCCGGCCGTCGCCATCGCCGTACCGGTAGACCCATTCTCCGTAACGACCGTCGCTTCGACCCCCGGATGCCCACGGTCGGAGAAAATTTGCCGTGCCCTTACCGATTTGATAACTGTTCCTGCTGTCATGCTTTTATCCTTCCTTTTTAATATTTCTTCAATGGTGACACAGGCGCCCCTTCAGGGAGAACCCTGCCTGTGAGCGATTCAATTTTCAGTTTGCACAATGAAAATATAATGTGTCATTCTGAGCGTAGCGAAAAATCCGTATTTTTTATTTCTGCTCACTCCAACTGTTTCATATTACACCTTACGGATTCTTCGTCGTCCCGATTTCATCGGGACTTCCTCTGAATGACAAAATATCTATCTATTTTCGGAGCAATGGCAGATTGAGCTACTTACTTCGTCCCATTACCAGGCCGACGGTTAAATCAATAACGCTGATATTAGGCGTCGCCCAGACAGCGCTGCCAAGCTTCCAAAGCGGCGGCGAGGTGTTATGCCGCTTGAGTTCGTCCAGCACGTTTACGCCGGCTCGCTTCGCCTCTTCCATAGTTTCGCCGTCAACAATACCCCCGGCCAGGCACTCCGGCATGTCATCCAGCCCCTTCGCATACTGGATTCCCGGGCCATCGGTGCCATCGGTGTCAACCGAACCGAAGACGATGTTTTTGCTCCCGGCAATGGATGTCGCCCCGGAAAGGCAGAATTCTTGGTTCCTTCCGCCGATGCCCGTCTCTTTACCCACGGTTACGAGCATTTCTCCGCTGGAAAAAAGGGCGACCGGCGGGTTGAAGGGATAGCCGGCGCGTTCGATTGTCTTGCATATCGCGGCCATGTAAAGACCGGCCTGGCGCGCCTCGATGGTGAAAATATCCTCGGAGATGACCACCGGTTTGAAGCCGAGCTCTTCGGCTTTTTTCATCGCCGCCGGAAGTTTTACCGTCTGGCGGTAGCCCGGCATGAGGCCGAAAACGCGGTTATCAAAACTCTCGAACTCCTTCTTTTTAACCGTCTCCCAGCCGGGGTCGGCTTTTAAGAGAAAGTTTTTAACGGGCAGGGGAATTTCGTCCCAGGCGTCGAATTTGTTGATGGCTTCGATGGCGGTCGCAAAGGTTGAGCCTTCGGCGAGGTTATGCAGCCAGCGGTTGGTGGTCATTACCAGTTCCCAGTCGCCCGGCTCGCAGGCGACGATATGGACGGCCTTGGCGCCAGCCCGGTGGATATACCGCGAAATCCTTCCGCCTTTTAAGACGTCAATGTGATTTCTAATCGCGTTTAAGTCCCCGGTTGGCGCGCCGCGCTGAATCTGCATGACGTAGGTTACCCGGCTTACGTCATCAATGTTCAGCCCGGCGATGGGTAAAGTCAAAAGCGCGGAGACACCGTTGGCGGCGACGGTGAAAACAAGGTCGTCCTTGGTGACTTTCTGAAGCCCGGCGTAGATTTTCTCGCAGCCCCGGACACAGTCAATATCCGGTGCCGGGTGCGCACCCAGGGTCACGCCGACCCTAGTGCAAATGATGGGATGGCCTTTCTTATCAACGACGTGCCCGCCGGTAAGCCGGTCACCCAGCGCGTCTTCAAAGGCTTTCGCAACCCGCTGGATTCCCTTGCCTGCTCCGAACACGTAGATATTCTTTATCTTTGTAAGGTCGAAGACTTCATCACCGGTTTTAGGAGAACCGCTCGGTTCGAACTCTTTCCCGCCGATGGTTAGCTTATTTCCTTCGAGGCGGAGGAGCTTTTTCATGTTGTAATAGGGGTCGGAGGCTTCAAGCCCGGCTTCAAGAATCGCCGCCATCGCTTTCCTCCCGGCGATGTTACCGTGTGATGTCAGGGCTTCCATGTTCAGAATTCTTTGTTCCATCTTTCCACTCCCAGAGTCAATGAGAATAGAATTTCCCGATAACATGAGACGGTGAATAATGGCTAAGGAAAATAAGAATAATGGCGGGCTAAACGAAATATCTTAAGCATGTCGCTCCAAGCGCTAGCTTATCATTACAGGAATATAGCTGTCAATAAGACGGAAGTCCATTGAATTATAACGGCTCCCGATTCGTAAGAATGCCGATGTAAATAGCGGCGGTATAAATTTTGCATTATTCATTCAAAAATACGATAATAAATAACTTCAAAATTCTGACAATATCGGGCAGGTTTATTCTCTGAACAATTCCCACCTGCAACCTTTTACCAGTTCATACGTTTTACTAATAACATTAATGTGCTCCTATCATGATAGAAGAAGAACTCGCTCAAGAGAAAGAGCTTGTAGAGCGGGCGCAGCGCGACCCCAAGGCTTTTGGCGAGCTTTACGACCGCTACTATCCGAAAATCTATCGCTATGTCCTGGGACGGACGGCCAGCGTGGAAACAGCGATGGACATCACTTCGACCACGTTCTTTAAAGCCCTCACCGAGATAAAGCGCTTCCGCTGGCAGGGCGTCTCCTTCGGCGCCTGGCTTTACCGCATCGCCACCAATGAAATCTATGCCCACTTCCGCAAAGAGAAAAATAACGTCACCCTGCTGAAAAATATGACGGCGCTGCCGTCAGATACCGACCCGCTGGACGAGGTTATTGAAGCCGAGAAAGAACTGGAAAAACACCAGGAATTCTTGAAAATTCAGGAAAACCTCTCGAACCTCCCGATGAAATACCAGGAGGTAATCAGCCTCCGGTTCTTTGAGAACAAAGAAATCCACGAGATTGCGGAAATCCTCGGTAAACCGGATGGCACGGTCAAATCATTACTGCACCGCGGGCTCGCGAATTTGCGGAAACTCATGGAATAATGCAACCTTTTACCCCGAAAAGCATTGTATTTATTGAAAGAGAAAAGGGTCTAACATGGATAATGATGAGCTAATAAAAAAATTGGAAAACCTAGATGTTCCCGATATACAGATTGAAAGCCACCGCCGGGAGCTCCGGGAAACTTTGCTTGCGGCCGCTTCGGTGAGAGGCCTGCAAAGAGAAAATACCTTCTGGGATAACCTAAAATCCAGATTCGATTCTTTTTCGCGACTTTTGCAGCAACCTGCTTGGAAATTCGGTGCGACGAGCCTCGCCGTTATCGTTATTACTCTATCCATCGCGCTGGGGCTGCAAATCACAGGGAATGTCTCACCAGTGGTTCTGGCTTCAAATATTGCCCTGAACAGCCCGGAGCTGCCGGGGCTCCTTGACGGAAACGGGGAAATCAGAGTGCTTAACGTGAATGTGACCGGCGGGACGGCGCGCGTTATCTGCGGCCGCGATATCGGCAGCATTGTGGAAGCGGATGTTGACCTCAGTACGAGAAAAGTGACCAGGACGCAGCGGCTGGAAGGCTTCTTTATGCCGGAGCTAACCGAGCCGCTTAAAGCCGATGCCATCAATATCGCCATGACCGACCCCAGAGTAAAACAGATGGTGTCGGAAGGCGGCAGTGTCAGAAAGGTCTTACCCTCGCTGTCTTCATTAGCCGGGGTAAGTATGCTCAACGACAATATGCTCAAGCTGGTTCCAACTCCCGGTACCGCCGTCGTGCAGGTGGAACTCAACGGTAAAAGCTGGCTCATCCAGACAAACCTGAATGGCAGGACGGTGGAAAGAATAATCGAGCCGCAGTTAAGGACACCGATACCGGCTTTCTGGAATAATGCAAAATCATTTTAGAAGTCTTCTCAAAAACCCAAACAGGTTAGCTTTAGATAATAGTGATGGAAAGTATTGGATAGAACACTACCGTCATTTATGAGAAGACTTCCCGCTATTTTGCCGTTAAAAATGTTGACTTTGTCAACTGGAGGGTAAGGGAGGACAAATGAAACTCAAAATCGGATTCATCCTGAACGGATTCACCGTGCTTGCACTCGGACTGCAAGTACAAGTGAACGGATTACCAGGTAAACGCTATGAGGGATTTCTAAACCGCAACCGCAGTATTGCCGCGCTGGCGGCAATGCTTTTTCTAATCACAGCGCTGGTTACAAGCTGTGTGCCGGCTGCTCAGGCCAGCCAGATAAGTTCTGGTAACGGCCGTGTCGCGTCTGTAACCGGGCCGGCGATAGTTATCGACGAAAATACATTGATGTCACTTTACGAGACGAAAATTCCGGCGGTTGTCATGATTCAGGTCACGATTGAAAACCAGGGAAGTATTAACCCGTTCGGCTTCGGTACGCCGCAGCAGCGGGGGCAGGGTTCCGGCTTCATTATTGATACCGATGGCCACATCCTCACCAATAACCACGTTGTCGACGACGCCAGCAAAATCAAGGTCGTCCTGCACAACGGCAAAACTCTGGACGCACAGGTCGTCGGGACGGATAAGGAGAATGACCTCGGCCTTATCAAGGTTGACCCGCAGGGTCTTAGCGGGATTACACCACTCACCCTGGGCGACTCCGATGCCATTAAACCGGGCCAGATGGCGATTGCCCTCGGCTCACCCTACGGGCTGGAAGGCTCTATCACCGCCGGGATTGTGAGCGGCACCGGCCGGTCGATGCCCGGTTCCACCGAGCGCCCCATTGCCGATGTCATCCAGACCGATGCCGCCATCAACCCGGGTAACTCCGGCGGCCCCCTTCTCAACTCAAAGGGTGAGGTAATCGGCATCAACACGGCCATTGAGCCGTCTTCCAACGGCATCGGCTTTTGTGTCCCTATAAACACGGCCAAAACCCTTCTGCCGGCACTGCTTAAGGGCGGGGAAGTCAAGAACGCCTGGCTCGGCATCGCCGGGGTGGACATTGACGAGGAACTGGCGTCGAAGCTGAGCCTGCCGGTAAAGAGCGGTGTTTATATCGTAAACGTTACGAAGGACAGCCCGGCCGAAAAAGCTGGCCTCAAGGGCAGCGGTGAAGACCAGCAGAATGAGCCGGCCGCCGGCGGCGATATCATCGTTGCGGTGGATGGTAAAACGGTCACCAAGGTAGAGAACCTCATCATCTACTTCAATACCAGGACGCCAGGCGATAAGGTCACGCTATCAATATATCGAGACGGCAAAAGCCAGATGGTTGACGTGACGCTCGGCGAATGGCCTTCAGATAACCGGTTAACTCAGCAACCGAGACAGTCGCCCACACCCACACCAAAGGCGCCGGACGGTTTTGATTTCGGCCCCTTCCACTGGGACTGGCAGTTCCCTTTTCCTGAACCAAAGCAACCCGGCAATTAGCCGATAAACAATCGGCTTTAGATTAAGGGGTCGGATGGCTCAATCAACCATCCGGCCCTTCTGTTTCAAATAATCGACTTCAGAAAATCGTAAAGCGCCTTTAATTTTTCTACGCTTCCTTCAAGTCTAAACTCCGGCGTCACGTTTATTCCCCACATCTTGCGCAGCCCCGTCTGGCAGGCCTCGCGGTCGAGGTTCGGGGCGTAGCCGCGGCAGGCGGGAGGCCTTACGGTGTGGATGAAACAGCGTACCTCGTGCGTCTCCGGGAAAACCTTAAGGAAAATGCAGCCGCCGTCATTTCTTCTGGTGCGGTAATTATCGAGCTCGTCAATCCAGTCAATATCAGTGCACCCATTGGCGAACCATTCGTAGTTGCCATGCATCATCCAGACGTCATGAGAATAGCCATCCAGAAAGCTATTGAAAGGCACCCCGATGTGTCTGCTTATTACTTCGGCATCTTCCGAACCCATCGAGACACCGTAGCGACAGCAGACGCCGCAGCGGAAGCAATTGATATTCAGGTCTTTATGGCCTTGCTTCAAAAGGCTGAGAATGCTCTCTTCAAGCGTTTCGCTCATTGGTATGCCTCGTAATAGTACTGCCGGCAAGTTATGCGGCGAATCCAATCAGCTCTGATTAACAGTCGAGGGCCGGCCAAATGCTACCGCAGCAGATATGACCAGCCCTCCGAGTATAAATCGTAACCGTTGCCGGACAATGCTTGTCTGGCTCCGCCATTATTGAACCATAATGGCGAGCTTATCCCCCCTCGATGGTCGGAAACAACATCAGGATGTCGCCGTCTTTGACGCGGATATCAAGGTCTTTCCGCTGTCCCAGCAGGCGGTCATTAAGCGCGATGCTGACGCGGCCGCTCAGATTCTCCTTCCTGGCATCGAATACGGCATCGCCGAAGGCCTTGCTCCTTAAGGCAACGCCAAACAGTACCCCACCAACCGTGTCGTTCCCGTTTGTTTCCTCATCCAGGAGGATAAGCCTTGACCCATCTGAGCCCATTACCGTGCTGAGCCAGGGCCTAATTACTAACCTGACCGTTCCCATAAAAGTACCCCTTGTAACCGAAAAACCCTTTATTAAATAGTCCGGCTATTAATTCTAACTATTTCCAGAGGTCTTTGGCAACATTTCGCAACCCGAGTTTATTGAGCGTCTCCGGGAGTGGTTTGCCTGTCTTCAAATCCCAGCCCATCAGCTTATAGTAGTTATCGAGCATCTGGTCCCAGTACGGTGCGATGGTTATACCCTTGGCCGGGCCGTCAACCGGGGCGGAGCTCCAGCGGGCGGACGGGCGGTCGAGCTCGGGCCCGATGCCGTTTTTAACGTTGAAAGCGCGGAGGACATTGGCCGCCCGGAAACCGACATTCGCCGCTTCTTTAGGGTCAAAGTCCCAGCCGGTTACGGCGTTAAGACAATCGACAACCATCTTTATCGGTACCCGGGTACAGAAGACGCAGGTGCCAAGGGTATCCTCGAACTGGCGTCTCCCTTTGGATAGCGCCGTATGAGTGGATACTTCTTCCGGGGAAAAGATATTCCTGAGGGAATGGGTATCGGGGTCGGCCGGACCGGCGTAACCAGATTCATAGATGGAAATATCGGAGGTCGCGGTATCGAACATCTCCCGCCACATGGCGCGGTGGTCGTGGCCTCTCGGTGATGAGCCCTTGATGGTGTAAATACCGCGTGCCTGCGCCTCCGGTCCCAGCGCGTTGGCTGCCCTCATGGTACCCTCGGCGAGCAGGTTGGCAAAAGCCCCCTCACGGCGGCTGATGCGCTCGAGGAGCGTCCTGACGGCGGCCACATTGCCCCAGGTAAGTTCGAGCCCGTCGGTATCCTCTTTTTTGAGCTTTCCGGACTCGTACATGTCAATCACCATAGAGACCAGGAATCCGGCCTCATTTCCCTCGAGGCCAAGCAGGGTTAAAAGATTGGCCAGGACGAGTGTCGCATCCGGGTCGGTGACGCCGATGGTTGGCCCCATCTCGGCGTACATCTCGTACTCCGGGTCTTCGACCGTTATCCCGTTATAAGGGCCACCTTTAATGGTAACCATCGAAAGGTGGTGCATACGGCAAGCCCAGCAGGGGTTCGGTACGTGGTCGTGATGCTCTCTCGTCCACTGCGTGGTGAATTTGTTGCCCTCGGGGAAAAGGTTCGTTGTATAGTTCTTGATGGGGAGAGTGCCGGCCGCCATCTGCTGGGCACGGCTCTCATAGGTGCCGCCCGTACCCCAATCGAATGTCCGCCGTGTCCCCGGATTGGACTGAATGGCTTCCCAGATAGCTTCAACACCGGTAGCCAGTCTATCCGGGTCTTTAACCGGCATGGAAGCGCTTCCCCTGGCAGCACAGAAAGCCTTTAGCTTCTTGCTCCCCATAACGGCGCCGTCACCGTTGTGCCCGGCACAATGGTCTTTATCCCCGAAGATACCGGCAAACTTAACCAGGTTTTCCCCGGCCGGTCCGATACCAAAGACGCTCATCCCCTTTTCGGTGTAGCCAAGCTCCTGCTTGATGGCATCTTCCGTCTGCCAGGTATTCTTTCCAAGGAGGTACTTGGCATCCCTTAATTCGGCTTTACCGTCATGCATGTACAGGTAGACCCAGCGCCTGGCGGCTCCCTGGAAGATGACGGCGTCGTAGCCAGCGAATTTCATATAGGCGCCCATATAGCCGTTTGCCTGGGTGGATGTAGCGCCGTTGGTCAGCGTGCCCTTGCAGCTGATTGAGATGGTACCCGAACCACCCATCCGCGTCCCGCCCAGGGGGCCACTGGCAATTATCAGGCGGTTATCCGGGTCGTTCCACTGGACGGTGGGCTTAACTTCATCATAGAGATATTTAGAACCGAAGCCGACACCACCCACCCATTTTCTCAGTTCGGTTTCACCGAGCGATTCCTCGGTAATTTTTTCGTTCGTTAAATCAACTCTGAGTATTTTACCTGCGTATCCGTTGCCTGTAGCCATCGTTTTGAAAATGCCTCCTTTAATCTTTGCCATTAAGGCAAATAATACAATCCATATAATATGTAATCTACTCCAAATCGTTCTTAATTTACAGTCCGTTGAGCGCAAACAATATTTATACTATCGGGGGCGGCTTCTGCGGCTTCCCGATTTCCTCGATGAGTTTCGGCACTTCCTCCAGACTGTAGCCCAGGGTTTTAACCAGTATTTCGGCGGTATGCTCCCCAAGCAGCGGCGCCCGGCCGTACTTTACCGCCTGTGTTTCGGAAAACTGCATTGGCAGATTCTGGTATTTATAGGTTACGCCGGTCAAGGGATGGGTGTAATCGGACATATATTTATTGGCGATAACCTGCGGGTCATTCGCCAGCTCTTCCCAGTGTTGCACTTTCTCCCACATGACTTCAGTCCCTTCGAAAATCTTCGTCCATTCCGGGAGAGACTTCTTGATGAAATAAGAGTCGAGAATAGCAATACACTCCTTGGCGTTCTTGATGCGGGCGGCATTGGTAGTAAAACGCGGGTCGTCTCTTACTGAACCTGGTACACCGAGGGCATTACAGAGCGGTACCCAGGTCCTTTGTGACGGTGAGATGAGCATTATCCACTGGCCGTCGGCGCATTTGTAGTAGCTTGAAAGCATACCGGTCGCCCGGTCTCTCGTTTCGGCCGGAGGCTGGTGTTCAATCTGCCGGTACAAAAATTGCTGCATGGAACAGTTCATGAGCCACATCGAAGCGGTCAAATGCGATGTCTCGCACTCCTGCCCGACGCCGAATCGTTCCCTTGCCAGCAAAGCACAGATTACCGTCAGGCAGCCGGTGATGGCGCCAATCTGGTCGGAGCAGCCGCGCAGTGCGTTTACCGGGTCCCCTTTATCGTTGGGCACCATATACATCCAGCCGGAACGGGCGAGGCCGCTGGGGTCCATGCCGGGCTTGGTGCCGTCAGGGCCTTTGGTGCCGAAGCTGGTGCCGTTATAATAAATAATCTTTGGATTAACTTTCTTGCAGTCTTCGTAGCCGGCGCCCAGTTTTTTCGCCACACCGTAGCGCATGTTCTGGATAACGACATCCGATTTGGCGACGAGCTTATAAAAGACCTCTTTCGCTCTCGGGCGTGTCAGGTCAAGAACCAGGCTCTTCTTAAGACGGTTGTTATTCTCGTAGTAGGCGGAAAGGTCTATCCCTTCAAAGCCCTTGCCCTCCCCGCCCTTTATCGGTGTTCCTGAGACGCGCCCCGCTTCCCCGGTCGGCATCTCTATCTTGATGACCTCCGCCCCCAGGGTGGCGAGCATCATCCCGTTCACCGGGCCTAGCTGCCACATCGTCATATCAATGACTCGGATACCCTCAAGAATTTCGTGAGCCATTTTTCACCTCCGTTCTATTCATTATGTCAGGTAAACCAGAAGGGTGTGCTGCTCTCAGCATTCTCCTCCTTTCGGATAGTTTTCAAAAACTAAATTATTGTTATTGTCACACCTTTTTAAAAATAATAAGCCCACACATATGCGTGCGGGCTTTATCAAAAAAGCACCGGTAATTCTTAAAGTCGCAACTGGTTTCGCCATTTTACCCTTTCTGCCCTTATAGGCTTTTACAGGGCAAGCTTACCAGGTGTTTTGAATGAGGCATGACTTGCGGGAAATCTTATCTTACACAATATTATATTTAGCCGCGGGTTCTGTCAATGCGTCATCAGGTAACTGTTTAAGCCACTAAGCGGCTGGGCATCGCTATCGGGAGTTTAATTTCTCCCATATCAGATACACCGTAATCGTTTTACCGTCCATTATCTGCGGCGTCGCCCTGAAGGTAAGACGGTTGCCGGTTATCTCGTAAAAAAGGACAAAGTCAGGCCGTACCAGTTCGGAAAAGAGCCGGCTTCGATATGGTGCGTTATTGTACCCTTCTTTTCATCCACCTCCCATGTCCCGTAGTACGCCCGGTAGCTCTCAAAAGCGGCCTTAATTTCGGCGGGCGTGCCCCAGAGCCAGTCACTGGAAGCAAACGGCTTGCGGTGCCCACCATGTGCTGCACCGACATATACCCATCCGGACTGTACATCAGCCGTCCGGTAACCTCTTTGCCCATCGAGTAGATGACCTCGCCATCCGAAGTCCGGCATTCGGATGAAAGTAGTTTCAAGCTGCCGATGAATTGCTCTTTGCCCATTCCGTATCCTTTCTCTCGAATTAAAATCTGGTGTAAACCTGCGGGTTGACGGGGAACTGCGGCCTCTCGCCGCGCAGCACCCGAAGAACGTCATCAGCCAGGGTAGCCGCAATCCGTTTCATTGACTCTTCGGTTACCCCGGCCATATGCGGCGTGGCGATGAAGTTATCCAGGCTGAGCAGGGGATGTTTTGCTGACGGCGGCTCTTCTTTAAAGACATCCATCGCCGCCCCAGCGATTCTCCCCTTTTTCAGGAAGTCGTAGAGGTCGGCCTCATCGACAATTCCGCCGCGGGAAGAGTTGATTAAGAAGGATGTTTTCCTCATCATATCAAGCTGTTTCGCTCCGATAAGATTGGCCGTTTCTCCTGTGAATGGAACGCATATCACCACGTAGTCAACTTCGCTGAGCAAATCGTCCAGTTTATCCGCCTTGTTGAAACCCGCCTGCCTCACCTTTTCTTTTGTTGCATAAGGGTCATAGACAACGACATCCATATTAAAAGCGCATTTACATTTTTCGGCAATCCCTGAGCCTATTCGCCCCAGCCCGATGATGCCGAGTTTCTTACCATCCATCTCGGTACCGGTATATATCTCACGGTTCTTAAATGTGCCCGTGCGAAGCGCCCTGTCAACAGCGTTTATCTTTTTCGACAATGCAATCATAAAACCGATATTATGTTCGATTACCGATTCGGCATTGGCGGCCGGGGTATTCACGACAACGATTTTTCGCTTCGTAGCGGTATCAACGTCAATATTGTCGTAGCCGACGCCGTGTTTGGCGATGACCAGCAGTTTATCCCCTTCCTCGATGAGACTGCGGTCTATCTTCACCACCCTCACGACAAGCGCCTGCGCATCAATAATCTCCTGGGTAAGCTTGTGACCCGGCAGTTCCGGCAGGTAGACTACATCCGCCTCTTTTTTGAGCAACTCGATACCTGATGGGTCAATCGGTTCGGTAACAACCACCTTTTTCCCGGCCATCGTTCGCCTCCAATATTATGTAAAACCGATGAACAATATGTAAGCATTTTACATGATTTTTAACACGCCGCCAATGCCGAACATGCCAGATAGATAAATGGATTTCTCATTTTATTTTCCCCGATAAGGCAAACCCGGACACAAAGATAGAAATAGCCTGATTTAATTGGGGTTGACTATTTACGCCGGAAACAAGTCAGTATATAATGAGGCCAATCCACCAATACATCTTCCAGAAAAAACCTTGTTAAGCAGCCGGAGCCGGCTTCTCATAACCGTGCACCGTTTACGGGGAAAAGCTGGCTTATCAATAAAAATTATTCGCCGCTTCGCTGGTAGGATGAAAGGGGGTGTTAACCAAGCTAAGGACCGGAAAATCAGTTAGCCTTTCGTACGGTACTTTCTTGTGAATTGCTTCAAGAGGAGTGTGAACGATGAATTCCATTGTTGTGCTGCTCCTGGGAATCCTGGTCATTGCGGTGGGATACGGTTGGTATGCAAGGAAGATTGACCGCAATGTCGTCCAACCTGACGCCAAGAAGGCTACACCAGCCAAAATGTACATGGATGGCGTGGACTTTACCCCCGCCAGCCGCAACGTCCTTTTCGGTTACCAGTTCAAGTCAATCGCCGCCCTCGGCCCAATTACCGGACCCATTATCGCCGTGCAGTGGGGCTGGCTCCCGGCGCTGCTCTGGATTATCCTGGGCACGTTTTTTATCGGCTGGGTGCAGGATTACGGCGCTATGATTATGGGCGTGCGCCGCGAGGGAGAATCAATGGGAGCCATGAGCTACCGCCTTATCTCACCGCGTGCCCGCAACGTCCTCATGCTCTACATCTACTTTTATCTCCTCCTCATCATGGGCTCTTTCGGCAACTCCGTGGGGAAAACGCTGCTTGTCAATCCCCAGGTACCTTTCGGCATGCTCGCCGTTGTCCTCATGGGCGTCCTGGCGGGCCAGATGACCTACAAGTGGAAAAAGGATATTATCCTCACCAGCGTAATTACCGTTGTCCTCACTTTCATCGGCATCTGGCTCAGCACCATGCCTTTTATGTCAAACATCTTCTCCGCTATCTACGGCGGCTCAAGCTCCCCCGTCCTGTTCTTCGGCAATACCCAGGCGCAGGTTATTGGCACCATCATCGTGATTGCCTTCTGCTACCTGGGCTCGGTTTTACCCATCTGGTCTTATGCCCAACCAATTAACTACATTTCCTTCTGGATTGTGCTCATCGGTATGGTGGGCGGTGTGCTCGGCATGTTGATATGGCACCCCGATATGGGTGATTTCCCCGCTTATACCACTTTTACCACCGCCAGTGGCCCCCTCTGGCCCATCCTCTTTGTAACCATCGCCTGCGGGGCAATTTCCGGCTGGCACAGTCTGGTTTCCACCTCAGGTACCGCAAGGCAACTTGAAAAAGAAACGGACGCCCTGCCGGTAGGCGCTGGTTCCATGTTCCTTGAGATGGGACTTGCCATTATCTCTTTTCTCACCGCGACGACCGCTTTCGGCAGCTTGAAGGGCTACCAGGATGCCGGCGGCGCTGGTAAGGCGATGGCCGTATTCTCCGGCGGCCTGGCGAATTTCCTCGCCCAGATTGGCATTCCCAAAGAGCTTGGTACAGCTTACGGTTCGGTCTTTCTTACCATCATGGCGCTCACAATCATGCAGCTTGTCGTACGCTTCATGCGCGTCGCTTCCGCCGAACTCGTTGGTGCGAAAGTGCCGGCGATGAAGAACATCCATGTCGGCACCACCGTCGCTCTCTTGCTGACGCTGCTCTTCGTCTGGGTCATCCCCTGGCTTACCATCTGGACGGCCTTCGGTGCCGCTAACCAGCTCATGGCCGGTCTTGCCCTATTGCTGATTGCCCTGTGGGCGATATCGGAAGGCAGGAAACACACCTGGGCGCTCTACCCGGCTGTCTTCATGATTATCACGACCATTGCGGCCCTGCTCTTCCTTGCTTATGACCAGCTATTCAATAAGTTGCCCGCCTCACAATCAGCACAGGCTTCTATTGCCGCCGTCCTCGTCGGCATTATCGCCGTCGTGCTCATCGTGGCGGCAATCATCCTGGTTATGGACGGTCTGAAGGCTTTGAAGCGTCCGGCCAAGGCGGGTGAAGCGCAGAAAGCAACAACCTAGTCGACAACACAAAAAACTGTCATTGCGAGGAGCGGAGCGAAAGGGAAATCATTTAAGAATCCCTCTCCCTTGATGGGAGAGGTTAGGTGAGGGTGATTTCTTCGTTCTGTTATTGCCCCCTCACCTTAATCCTCTCCTTCAAGAAGAATCCTTCAGGATGAATCCCGCAAGGAGAGAGAAGAGGATTAAGGATTGCTTCGCTTCGCTCGTCCCGATGGAATCGGGAACAATCCGAGGGGTTTTGCTTTTGGCATTTGGTAATTTGAGTTTGTTTAGTATTTAGATATTAGAATTTAGAGCTTAAGATGGAGGGGTAGCCCTTTCGAGGTCATGGGCATGGCAACGGACAACTGGATAAAAATGAGAAGCAAAATATACCAAACGGCACATGGCGCCGCCGCCGTACTCTATGGAATGACTACGTACGAGTGGGCACAGGGTATGCGGCACAACCGGGCGGAACTGGAGCGCCTGTTTTTCCTCATTACCTTCGGCGACCTCGTGGGGTTACCCCTTCTCCCTCCCTACTACGCCATGCGTCTTTTACCTTATATTACCCCGGTTATTTACGGCTGGAAGCGGAATTTGCTCCGAGAACGCGATTTAACCGACCTGAGTGAACTCATTAAAGGAGCAAATTAAGAGAGAAACGTTTATTAATCTGATGCCAAGTCTCTGGTAAGTGTATCCCGCCGGACTACGGCGGTAACCTTAACTAAAAGCCACTGGTCAACATGGATTTGAGAATATTGAGGAGCAAAAATGCCTGAAGAAGAAAAGAAAGAGAGCGCACTAACGCGGTTTGGCCATTCCGCCAAGGAATTTCTCTACGGCATGGCCGGGCATGACATGACCCGCTTCGCCTTAAAGACGCGGGGCAGCATGGAGCACCTGTTCATCCTGATTACGATGGGCGACCTGCTCGGCATTCCCATCCTGCCCCCCTACTATTCGCTGCGCCTCTTACCCTATGTGGTGCCGCAAATTGCCACCTGGAAACGGCGCATGTTAAGGGAAAAGGATATTACCGATGCCCTGGCATAAAGGGGAAAATTCCAAGTACCAAATTCCAAACTTATTATCTGTCATTGCGAGGAGTCCGTCCTTCTTTTCTCGAAGGACGACGAAGCAATCTCCGACTAGAATAATGATTACTCATCTCAATCGGAGATTGCCACGCCCGATTCCGTCCCGATTGCATCGCGACTCCATCGGGCTCGCAATGACAAAAAAGAGGGCACAGATTGATTCGCTTCGCTCGCAATGACAATCCGGGGGTTTTTTCTTTTGATATTTGGTAATTTGAATTTGTTTAGGATTTAGAGTTTAGAATTTAGAATCTTTGCAGGAGGACTGATTTGTCACTCGCTGAGGTTTTCAAGGAACACCCCAACCGGCGCTATATCGAATTCGGCGGCAAGGGTGGGCTGGGCAAGACCACCTTCTCGGCCGCCACCGCCTACTGGCTTTCAAAGCAGGGCTACAAAGTGCTCGTTTTCTCGGTTGACCCCCAGGCGTCACTTTCGGATATTTTCAAACAGGACATCTTCGGCAAAGGGCCGGTTGAAATTACCACCGGCCTCTACGCCCAGGAGATTGACGCCGACCGGCGCATCCGGGAGTACCAGCAGGAAATCCGCCAGAAGATTCTGGATATGTACGGCCTGGATAAAGTCCCGCAGGAGATAGAAGACTACATCCAGGCGGCCGCCGCCGAACCGGCGATGGAAGAGAGCGCCATTTTCGATGCCGTGGTGGACATCGTTGTCGGCGACAAGTACGACTATTACATCTATGACCTGGTGCCGCTGGGCCACGCCCTCTATTACCTGAGCATGGCAAGTGTCTATGACGAGTGGATTGACAAAATCACAAAGCTCCGTACCGAAATGCAGGAGTACTCCAGGGTCGCCTCCATCCTGGAACGAAAGAAACAAACCGAGGAAGACCAGATTCTCGCCGAACTGCAGGATATTAAGAAGCGTATAAATACCTCCTCCGGCATCCTTACGGATAAAGAAAAAACGGCTTTCTTCTTCGTCGTTACCCCGGAGGAAATGATAATACTGGACACACTCAAAGCGGCGACACTATTTGCCAGGTATCAGGTGCCGATTTCAGGATATATCGTAAACCGCGTCATCCCGCCGGAACTCGCTCAGCAAAACATCCCCGCCTATTTGCAGAACCGTATCGAGATGCAGAAAAAATACCTGGCCAGAATTAATGAGACCTTCGGTAAAGGCGTGGTGGCATCGGTGCCGGAATTCGAGCGGGATATAACCGGACTTGATATGATTAGCCGGGTGGCGGACGCCCTGTTTGGAGGTAAAGCATGATAGATAAATCAATGTGCCAGTATTTAACCGAGCATTCCAATTTGAAATATGTCTTTTTCGGCGGCAAGGGCGGCGTCGGTAAGACGGTGATGGCCGGGACGACGGCGCTCTATTTTGCCGGGCAGAGGAAACGCACCCTCCTTGCCTCCACCAACCCGGTGCACTCCTTAAGCAGCCTCTTAGGGCAGGATGTTTTCGGTCAGGTCAAACCCGTCACCGGAGTGCCGAACCTGGAAGCCTACGAAATTGACACTAAAGATACAATCGAGCGGTCGAAGGTGGAACTCATCCAGAAGATACAGTGGTTCCTCAGGTACGCCGACATCAAGACCAAAGCCGATGAGTTCGTTGAATCGGCTACCATGAACCCGGCGTTTGAGGAGTCCGCCATGTTCGAAAACATGGTCAACCTGATGTTCCAGGACAAATACGATGTTTATGTCTTTGATACAGCACCCACCGCCAATACCCGCCGCCTGCTTGGAATGTCCAGCGTTTATTCCATGTGGGTAAACAAGATGGTCCAAAGCCGCAAGGAAGCCACCTCGCTCCGGCAGCTCCTTTCCTACAGCAAGAAGAAGGAGGAAAAAGACCCGCTCATGGAATACCTGCTAAATTTGCGCATGCGGATGGAGCGCACCAAAGGTCTTTTAACCGATAAAGAAAAGACGGCATTCTTTTTTGTGACGCTGCCGGAAGCGCTGCCCATCGCCGTCATCAAACGCTTCATCGGCTGGTTCAACGACTTCGGCATCCCGGTCGGCGGTGTTATCGTCAATATGCTCATTGATAAGGAGTCGGTGAAAGCCGACTCTCACGAATTCGTCCGCAACCGGGTCGCCATGCAGGATGCCTACATGGAAGAGATATGGCGCAGTTTTCCCGATGTGCGCGGCATTGTCCCCCTTTTTGAAACTGAAGTACGCGGCGTGGAAATGCTGAAGCGAACGTCAACATGCCTGTTTGTGTAAAGAGCTAACCGATATTTAATAAACCCAATGTGCAAGTTTAGGCCGGCGATTTATGACAGGTAATGACAATTCCAAAAAGGTAGGGGTAACCCTTCAGGGAGAACCCTTCAGGGTGAACCCCCTATGGTTGCCCGTTCACAGTGAACCGTTTCAGGGTGAACCCGCCTGGTGATTGGGGTTGTTCGGGGCAGGCCCCTGTGCCTGCCCCTACGAGGACGGAAAAACTTGCACACGGGGTTAATAAGCAAAAAATCCCTCTCCCTCGATGGGCTTCGCCATGGTTCCACTGAGTCACCACGAAGTGAGCTCAGCCGAACGGAGAGATAAGGTGAGGGTGAATCTTTATTCCATTAACGTCCCCCTCACTTTAATCCTCTCCTTCAGGAAGAATCCTTCAGGATGAATCCCGCAAGGGGAGAGGAAAGAAGTTTAAATATGGATTCACTACCTTCAGGACTGATAATATCACTGACCGGCCTTCTTTATATAGCTGGATTTGAAGCCCTCTTCTTCATACGCCAGCAGGGGCTGTCCGCACAATTTGCCATCGAAGGGCTAGTTATTACGGCGGCCAGTGCCGCCGTCGCTTTTACCGTATTACCAATTAATGTGGCACTGTTTTTAGCCGCACTTTACCTGCTGACCATGCGGGTACGGCTGCTCATTGACCTGGGAAACTGGTTCACCCGTCGGCACAGCTTCCAGAGGGCTTTCGCAATATATGAATTTGCTCTGCTTCTTTACCCCGACCCGGCAAGCCGGCGCGCCGTCCTCATCAACCGGGGGCTGGCAGAGCTAACCATGCAGAAATCGGAGATGGCATACCACACGTTTAAAGAAGCCCTATCCGGTGGGGAACTCAGAAGAGGCGCTTTATACCTAGCGGCCAGCTACTATAACCTGGGAATCGCCTGCCGTCGCACCGGACGCGACCTGGAAGCCATACAGTGCTTTAATGAAGCTAAAAGCGCGATGCCGAACTCGATATACGCTTATGCTTCAGAGAGAGCGTTAAAAGAGGATTGGGCTGGAAAAAGGTAAGGCCAATTAAAGAAAAAATCTCTCAACTGTCATTGCGAGCGAAGCGAAGCAATCCGTGCCCCCATTAATTAAAAA
>Ga0315295_10000298_pt1 | contig 41643 bp, 43 predicted proteins | sample YL17G14_0_MG_FD_204453 | JGI IMG/M metagenome (GOLD analysis project Ga0315295, IMG submission 204453) | Sediment microbial communities from Yellowstone Lake, YNP, Wyoming, USA - YL17G14_0 | ecosystem: Environmental > Aquatic > Freshwater > Lake > Sediment | place: USA: Wyoming | collected...
TCGATCGCGCCAAGCTCGCTCAAGATTCTTGCCCAGCTCCTCGCGCCCTTGGTGAAGCTCTTCACATTATACTTCTCGTTCGGCGCGTGGATGCGGTCGTCGTCGAGCGCGAAGCCGACCAAGAGCGAATCCAGTCCAAGCCGCGAGCGGAACGATTCGACGATGGGGATCGAGGCGCCGCAGCCGACGATCAATGGAGCCTTGCCCCATTCCTGCTCGAGTGCCCTGGCTGCCGCTTGAAAGGCCGGCGAGGAAATGTCGAAGCCGACTGCCGGCGATCCCCCTTCGCCGGCGAAGGAGGCGCCGCAATCGGGCGGCAGCCGCTCCGCGATGAAGCGGTGCAGGCCGTCGAGAATCTTGCGCGGCACTTGGTTGGGGACGAGCCGAAAGGAGAGCTTGGCGGTGGCGCGCGCCGGGATGACAGTCTTGGTGCCGGGCCCGGTATAGCCGCCGAAGATGCCGTTGACCTCCGCCGTGGGCCGCGACCAGAGCTGCTCGAGCACGCTAAGGCCCGCTTCCCCCGCCGGTGTGGACAGTCCAACCGAGCCCAGGAAGGCGGCGACGTCGAAGCCGAGCGCCCGCCATTGCGCAAGCTGCGCGGGCGGCGGGGTGGCCACGTCCTCATAGAAGCCCGGCAGGCTGACGCGGCCGGTGGCATCGTGCAGCTCGGCCAGAAGGCCCGACAGAACGTGGATGGGATTGCGCGCCGGCCCGCCATACAGGCCAGAATGCAGGTCGCGGGACGGGCCGGTGACGGTGACCTCGCAGAAGGCCAGTCCGCGCAGGAAGGCCGTGATGGCCGGCGTGTCCTCGTCCCATTGCCCGGTGTCGCAGACGAGGCAGAGCTCGGCCTTCAGCTCCTCGCCATGGTTCTCGAGGAACGACGGCAGGCTGGGGCTGCCGGATTCTTCCTCGCCTTCGAGCAGGACCGTCACATCAACGGGCAAGCGTCCATGCACGGCGAGCCAGGAACGACAGGCCTCGATGAAGGTCATCACCTGGCCCTTGTCGTCGGAGGCGCCGCGGGCGACGATCATCTCGCCCGAGCCTTGATCCTCGACGAGACGCGGCTCGAAGGGCGGAGCGGTCCACTCGTCCAAGGGGTCTGGCGGCTGCACGTCATAATGGCCGTAGAACAAAACCCGTAAAGGCGAACCGCCGCCCGGGGCACGCCAATGGCCCACCACCATGGGCTTGCCTTGAGTCGGCTCGACCCGAGCCTCAAACCCGATCTCGCGCAGGGCCTTGGCGCACCATTCGGCCGCCGCGATGCAAGCCGGGTGATAAGCGGGATCGGTGGAGATGCTCGGCAGCGCGAGGAGCTGAAACAACCGATCAAGCGCTGCCAGCCGCCCAGCCGCCAGATGGTCGAGCACGCTCGACAGTTCGGAGCGTGAGGCGTCCGGCGGGTTCATAGCCAAAAACTCCAAGGCTGAGCCGGGTCCGCATCGAATCGAGGCTGTGGGCATGATAGCGAAATGACTCGTCACGGCTCACAGATGTGGCGAAGGCCACCATGGGAGGCGGGCAGGGTAAGACGCTTAATTGTGGGGAGAAGGTTATTCGCCGAGCTGCACGTTGGTGGCTTGAGGACCCTTACCACGTTTGTCTGGTTCGGTTTCGAAAGTCACCCGCTGGCCTTCATCTACGGCGGGAAGACCCGAGCGTTGCAGGGCCGAGATGTGCAGGAAGACATCCTTGCCGCCATCGTCCGGCGTGATGAAGCCGAAACCTCGCGAGTGATTGAAAAACTTGACCGTCCCGGTCTGACGCATCGGAAGCTCCTTTCCCCCCTCCAAATCATCCGCGTGCGATTAAAGCCGCGGACGAAATCAGGCAACTCCAATGTCGGGGAAAGACGCCACGATCTCCATCCGAAGAGCGCATGCGGCCTATCTCACCCGGATTCAGTGCATAAAGCGCCCCACTCTATGGTCGCGAGCCCGCCAAGTGCAAGGGCCATCTAGCCATTTGCGCGGAGCAAGACCGGAGGGATGTCGTCGCTAATTCGGATAGGGGTCGTGCAGCAGGCCGCCATTCAGAGGCTCGGGCGGGAAGTCGAAATGCGGGCCGAAATCCTTCGGCACCGGAGGCATTTCGGGGAGCCCCCAAATTTCGCTCAGGGTCATTGAATAGCCGCCGATGACGGCGTCACGGGGCGCCACGCGCGAGGTGGCGGGCGCGCCCGGCCTGACCCGCGCCGAGGGCACATCGCCAGCGTGGCTTTCAGGTGCTGGCCAACCGAGCAGGAAGCCCGCCGCCAACAGAGTGGCTAGCGTGAGAAGCCGGAAAAGGGCGGTACGCTCGATCATGACGAATACTTATCCCTGAACTGGTTGGCCCGATTCGGTCTCAAGCCTAAGTTCCGTACACTAGCATTGCGTCACCGCCCCTTGAAAGCGGCGATTGAGCTACGGACAGACCTTCGCCGAACTCGTGCAAACGAAGAGCGGGGCGCCCTTGACGCAAGCAGTGGAGGCTTTTCCTACGTGCACGGCCTTCAGCTTGCTCTTATGGGCCCAATGATTGATGCGTCCGTTCAGATTCTTCGCTGACCGGGTTGTAGCGGCGGCCTCGCTCAGGCCTCGCCCTTTGGCGGTCACAACCGCGCAACTTCCGGCCTGCACCGGCTGCGAAACGGCAATAAGCGCGGCAATAGCGCCGAAAACGGCGCCAGCACTCAGCAGTTTACCGCGGATCATATTTGTCTCCCTGGTTCACTTTCCGGCAGCATGACCCGCCACGGACCGACCATGCAACCTTTGCGGTTCATTGCCTAGCGCTCCAGTGTCGCGGGGGCATGGCTGTTGCCCAACCTTCACATTTTCGTGTGGTCGAAAATTTCTGGGCAATTGCCCTGTTTTGTCGTCTAATGCCGAATGTTGTGATGCAAGCTCGCCGAGCTGCCGAGGCGGCGATGGGGTCAAGCAAAACGGAGGACAAACGTATGAAGCCTATTCGACTGGCAACACTCGGAATGATTGCGGCTGCGAGCATGTTTGGGGCGCTCGCCGCTTCGGCCGCACCGGTCAACTCACCCGGTGTGCCCCAGGGCGCAACCTCGCTCGTGACTCCGGTTGGCTGCTGGTGGGACTCCTATGGCGTCCGGCATTGCGGGTATCGCTACGGCTACCGCCCCTATTACCACCGCCCCTACTACCATCCCTATCGGTACCGGTACCGGTACTAGCAACTCAGACGCGGAGGGGGTGCGGCCCCCTCCGCTGCGGTTTTGTCAAACGCCGGGCTTTCGCGCCCGGCGTTTGCGTGCCGATGCTATCGGCTTCAGCGTTTAGTTCTTCATGAAGCCCGGGGTGCTCCGGCCGAAGACGCTATAGGGGCTGTCGGCCGAAGCCAGGACCACGACCGGAGCTGGGTCACGACGCGAAGCCTTGCGAGGCTCTCGTGACGCCACCGCCACGGTCTTGCGGGTGCTGGCGCGCGACGCCACGCGCTTCACCTCGGGCGCTGACCGCATCAGGCCTGCCACCTTGGGCGCCGAGACCTTCGCCGAACTGCCACCAGCCGAGCTGACCCTCACTTTCGCGGTGCCGGAGCCAAGCATGCCGAGGCTCGAGGCCGCGGCCTTTGACACGTCGATGATGCGTCCCTGCACGAAAGGTCCCCGGTCGTTGATCCGCACGACCACCGAGTGGCCGTTGCTCAGATTCTCGACGAGAACCCTGGTCCCGAATGGCAGCGAGCGATGCGCCGCCGTCATGTCGCTCGGGTTCATCATCTCGCCGCTGGCGGTGCGTGAGTGCAACGCGTACCAAGATGCATGGCCAACCTGCTCAGCCTGAGCGAGGTTGATTGGTAGCAGGATGGCACCCCCGATGAGGCCCATGGCAACGATGTTAGCTCGCATTTTGAACATGCGTTCAGTGCTCCTATTCGATTGTCTTGGGGGAAATGACCGACGACGAATCAAGCCGGCCCTGCACACTTAAGTGCTGGCCGCTAACCTACGGATCAACAAGGCGAAAGATCGGCTTTGAAAGGGTGATAGAAGGGCGATTTGGGGGCGGGCGGATTAATCGTTACTGCGGCGATCGGGGCGCTTTGGAGGCGCCTGTTATCCAAGATGCGGAACGTGCCCGCGGCGCTGTCGGCGCAACGCAAAAAGACGCGAGCTTGTTGGGGCTCGCGTCGTTCGGATCGATTTAGGCCATCGGCCGCGCGACAGAGATTGCCGGGCGGCCGGCGCAATATCTAATCTTAGGCTTAACGTCCGGGAGCGTATGAGTCCGGACCGTAGCCGGCGCAGGAGCCCTTGAGCCGCGAATCATAGCCGAGCGTTTGGCACAGATAGACTTTGGTCAGCGGATTGTTGCGGACCTGAGACCCCGTCACCTTCGATCCATAGCTTCTCGCGACGAACGCGATCTGCTCTTCCTCGCAATAGGGCGTGGCGATGGGTCCATATTTGGTTATCTGAAAATTGCCGCGGCATTCAATGCGTGCGGCGGCAGGGTCGGGGACTGCCACGGCCATCAGCATGGTGACTGCGCAACCGGCCAAACAGGCTACCAGGATTCGGTTCATATCGTCTCCTTGCACGAAGTGGGGCGGCTCTTTCGGCCGGCCCCCGGTCTGTTCGAGACTAGGCAACGCCTCGCAACGTTCGTCAAACAAAACTACTGACGAGTCCGACGCGGTCACTCCTCCTGATGTAGTTACCGATCCATGCACTTGCCATAGGCTGCTCCGATTGCTGCCTAATTCTTCATCAAAGGCCGCCTAATCATTGCCCTTTTCTGCCAATACATGTATGCATTGAGGAAATAAAATCCCAAGGAAGCGCTGGGGAACTAGACTGATGCAGAAGAGAAAGACCGCAGAAGCGCAAGTTCAGCAAGAGCTAAGTCCCGACCCCTCATTGACGAGGGTCATGACTCCGGATGCGTGGGTTCCGGCACGGGAGCCAATGACCGGTGCTCAGGCCACGTCACTCAGGCTGCTCGCGGAGGAGATGAAGGAGCCACAAGCCTTCGACGCAGGCTTAAGCAAGAGCGAGGCTTCGCGACGCATCTACCGACTGCAAGAGCGGATTCGGCTCGGACAGCTGCCACCCCATACGGATTAGCGTCCCCCGCTGTCCTTTCCCGTCGCGCACCTGGACGGCGGCAGGCTGTGCAAGGAGGCGACGATCCGGTCTCGCTCCGCAAAATTTGCCGTGGTCTTGGCCATGCTGCTCGGGGCCCTGGCCGTTCCCATGGAAGGAGCCGACGCAGCTATGGCTCTGACGCTGACCTCCTCCGCTTTCACGCCCGGAGCTGCGATTCCTTCGCGTTATGCCTGCGAGGGCGAGAACATCTCGCCGCCGCTGGCGTGGGACGGCGTGCCGGCGGGGACGAAAAGCCTCGTATTGATGATCGACGATCCCGATGCGCCAGACCCGAAAGCGCCAAAGCGCGTCTGGGTGCATTGGATCCTCTACAACCTGCCGCCGGATAGCCGCGGGCTTGCCGAGAATTCCGATAAAGCCGGCATCCCGGCCGGGGCGTCCCAGGGCCTCACCGATGCCAAGAAGACCGCCTATAGCGGCCCTTGTCCGCCGATCGGGCGGCACCGCTATTTCCACAAACTCTACGCGCTCGACACCGCACTCGATCTCGCTCAACCGACGAAGGCCGAGCTTGAGGCCGCGATGCGAGGCCATGTGCTGGCGCAGGCGGAGCTCATCGGCACCTATCAGAAGGGCGATCGCTAAACGGCTGATAAAGCGATCGTCCCCTTGACTGCGCCTTCCCACCACGTTTCAAGTGCTGGCATGGCTAGGCACACAATCACACGCAACATGCGGAATGCAAGTCTCGCGGCGTTGAGCTGCGCGATGCTGCTTGGAACCACGACCCCAATGCTCGCGGCCGCTTGTGCGGGACCCGCCGGCTTCGACAAATGGCTGCAGGGCTTTAAGCAAGAAGCGGCGGCGCAAGGCATCTCGCCGCAAACCATCGCGGTGGCGCTTGACGGGGTGAGCTACGACCCCACGGTGATCGCCAAGGATCGCGGGCAATCGGTGTTCGCGCAGACCTTCCTGCAATTCTCCGAGCGCATGGTCTCCGGCAACCGGCTGCAGGTGGGCGCGGCGCTCCTCAAGAAGAATGCCGCGACCTTTGCCAAGATCCAGCAGCAATATGGCGTGCCGGGTCCGGTGCTCGTCGCCTTTTGGGGATTGGAGACCGATTTTGGCAAGGTGATGGGCAATATGGATACGCTCCGCTCGCTCGCCACGCTTGCCTTCGATTGCCGTCGCCCCGACGAGTTCAGGGCGCAGCTGCTCGACGCGCTTCGCGTCATCCAGCGTGGTGACCTTAGCCCGCCGGAGATGCGTGGGCCTTGGGCGGGGGAGGTCGGCCAGTTTCAGTTCGTGCCCAGCGTCTATTTCAAATACGCGGTGGACTTCGATGGCAGCGGCAGTCGCGACCTGATCAGGAGCACGCCGGACGCGCTCGCCTCGGCGGCCAACTATCTCGACGGGCTCGGCTGGAAGCCGGGCCAGCCATGGCTCGAGGAAGTTCGCGTGCCGGCGGACATGGATTGGAGCCAAGCCGACGTCACCATCAAGAAGCCGCGCGCCTTCTGGGCGAAGAGCGGCGTCACCTATCCGAGCGGCAAGGCGCTGCCCGCCGACACTGTCCCCACGGCGCTGCTCTTGCCCATGGGGCGAAACGGCCCGGCCTTCCTCGCTTATCCCAATTTCGACGTCTATCTCGAATGGAACAAGTCGCTCGTCTATTCGACCACCGCGGGCTATTACGCGACGCGGCTCGCGGGCGCGCCGGCGCTGTCACGCGGCAATGGGCCGCTCGAGCCCTTGAGCCAGGCGCAGGCCAAGCAGCTGCAGCAGCTTCTCGCCAAACGCGGCTACGACGTGGGTAAGATCGACGGCGTGATCGGCGCCTCGACCCGCGTCGCCATCAGAGAGATGCAGCAGAAATTCGGGCTGCCGGCTGATGGCTATCCGACGGCTGAGCTGCTCGACCATTTGCAGGCCGGGCGTTAGATCGCTTGGCGATGACTTCGCCTCCCCCCACAGGGGGGGCACCGGATGAACGGTTTTACTTTACGTGGCGGCAACTAAAGCGTGCGACCTTGAAAAGCGGGGTATCCGCCGCGGGGGCCGTAGGCGGAACTGCCGCCGGCACCGCGTTGAAAGATCTGAGCCTTGGTAAAGCCGGCGATGCCACCAGCGGCGCGGTCAGCGTCGTCGTCGTGGGCCAAATCTTGATGGCTGTGCTCGGCGGCGCTGCCGCCCCTGACGCGGCGGGTGCGGTCGCTGGAATGGACATCGGCACCATCATCAAGGACCTCGTCGGCGGCGTCGTGGGCGGCGCCGTGGTGATGGCCATCGTTGGCGCCATCCGCAACGCCATGGCGAAGTGATAATTTAAGGCTGGTTCGGGCCTCGTGCGTTGAGACGCGCTGCGTACCGCAGCGTTTCTCGGTATGAGGATTCCTCACCCTGAGGAGCGGCGAAGCTGCGTCTTGAAGGGTGAGGCCAGACTCAGATCCGTCCCTGTAACGCCTGTAACGCCTGTAACGCGGGCGCGAGCTCCTCTTTTCCCTCGGGGAGAGGGTGGACCGGCGCGGGCGGAGGATTGCTTGCATCCGCGCCGGCCCCCGCGCCTGCCGACCATGCCGTCTTGATCGCGCTAAACCCCAAGTTGCTCCCCAAGCAAAAGCTTGAGCCAGGTCAATGCGCCCGCAGCGAGGCCGGGGTGAGGTTGGATGCGAGATCAACGACGGAGTGACCTCCCATGACCACCGGCCTCGATGTCTTCGATACGACGCTCCAAGAGACCAATCTTTGGCTCAAGGAGCTGATGGAGCGGCTTGGTACCCATGACCGTCGTCACGCTTATTCGACGTTGCGCGCGGTGCTGCATGCCTTACGCGACCGCATCGGGCCGGAGAACGCGGCCCATCTGAGCGCGCAGCTGCCGATGCTGGTTCGCGGCCTCTTCTACGAAGGCTGGGATCCCACGGGCAAGCCGACCAAGGAGCGCCATGAGACTGAGTTCCTTGCGCATGTCGCCCGCGAGTTGCCCCGCGCCGATGAGGCGGAGATCGAGGACGGCATCTGCGCCGTGTTCGGCCTTCTCACCATGAAGCTCGACTTCGGCGAGGCGATTAAGGTCGCCGGCGTCCTGCCAAAGGATTTGCGCGAGCTGTGGCCGGTGTTGATTCAGGAAGCCGTGCAGACCAAGCAGGCGGGCGCCGCCTGAGCCTTAGCGGCCCTTGCCCTTATAGGCGTGGGTGCCAGGTTTGCCGGCCTTGGAGCGACCGCGCCGCTTCTCGATCGCGGCCAGCGGGATCTCGCGATTATGCGGTCCCATCTCGTCGAGTGTGGGCTTGTGCGGACGGTTGAGGGGATCTTGATTATTTGCGCCACCGCGCTCCCCCACTCGTGGGTTCGCGCTGCTTGAGCGCTCTTGTTCCAATTCGCTCTGCCGCGCCAGCGGGTCGTCGGCGATGGCGAGCTCCATCTGACGCAGGCGCTTGACCTCGTCGCGCAGCCGCGCCGCCGCCTCGAATTCGAGGTCGGCGGCGGCGGTGCGCATGCGCTTCTCCATGTCGGCGACGACGGACTCGAGATTGTGCCCGATCAGGGCCTGCTCGCCTTCGCCGAAACCCAAGCCCGCGTCGACCAGCACGTGATCGCGCTCATAGACGGAGGCCATGATGTCGCCGATGCGCTTCTTCACGCTTTCCGGGGTGATGCCGTTCGCCTCGTTCCAGGCCGTCTGCTTCTCGCGGCGCCGCGTCGTCTCGGCCATGGCGCGCTCCATCGAACCGGTGATGCCGTCGGCATAGAGGATCACGCGGCCGTCAATGTTGCGCGCGGCGCGGCCGATGGTCTGAATAAGCGAGGTCTCCGAACGCAGGAAGCCCTCCTTGTCGGCGTCGAGGATGGCGACCAGGGCGCATTCCGGAATATCGAGCCCTTCGCGCAGCAGATTGATGCCGATCAGCACGTCGAAGGCGCCAAGCCTGAGGTCACGAATGATCTCGATGCGCTCGAGCGTCTCCACGTCGGAATGCAGGTAGCGCACGCGGATGCCCTGCTCATGCATATATTCGGTCAAGTCCTCGGCCATGCGCTTGGTCAACGTGGTGACGAGCACGCGATAGCCTTGCGCCACCACTTTCCGCGTTTCGTCGATCAGGTCGTCCACTTGCGTCGTGGCCGGGCGCACCTCGACCGGCGGATCGATGAGACCCGTGGGCCTGATCACCTGCTCGGCGAAGGCGCCATGCGTCTGCTCCAACTCCCAGCGCCCCGGGGTGGCCGAGACATAGACGGTCTGCGGCCGCATGGCGTCCCATTCCTCGAAACGGAGCGGCCGGTTGTCCATGCAGGAGGGGAGGCGGAAGCCATATTCGGCAAGCGTGGATTTCCGCCGGTAGTCGCCGCGGAACATGCCGCCGATCTGCGGCACCGTGACGTGGCTCTCATCGACGAAGACGAGCGCGTTGTCCGGCAGATATTCGAACAGAGTCGGCGGCGGCTCGCCGGGTTTGCGCCCGGTGAGGTAGCGCGAATAGTTCTCGATGCCGGCGCAGGAGCCGGTCGCCTCGATCATCTCCAGGTCGAACAGCGTGCGCTGCTCGAGCCGCTGCGCTTCGAGCAGGCGTCCGGCACGGTTAAGCTCGTCGAGCCTCTGCTTCACCTCCTCCTTGATGCCGCGCACCGCCTGCTTCAGCGTGGGCTTAGGCGTCACGTAATGGGAGTTGGCGTAGATCTTCACCAGGCTGAAATCATCGGTCTTGGCGCCGGTCAGGGGATCGAACTCGGTCAAGGCTTCCACCTCGTCGCCGAACAGGGAGATACGCCAGGCGCGGTCTTCCAAATGCGCGGGCCAAAGCTCGATGACGTCGCCGCGCACGCGGAACGAGCCGCGGGCAAAGTTCACATCGTTGCGGCGGTATTGCAGGGCCACGAGGTCCGCCATCAACCGGCGCTGCTCGACCTTGTCGCCGCGCTTCAGGCTAAAGGTCATCGCCGTATAGGTTTCGACCGAGCCGATGCCGTAGATGCAGGACACACTTGCGACGATGATCACGTCGTCGCGCTCGATCAGCGCGCGGGTTGCCGCATGGCGCATGCGGTCGATCTGCTCGTTGATGGATGAGTCCTTCTCGATATAGGTGTCGGTGCGCGGGATGTAGGCCTCGGGCTGGTAGTAGTCGTAATAGGAGACAAAATACTCCACCGCATTGTCCGGGAAAAAGCTCTTGAATTCGCCATAGAGCTGGGCCGCGAGCGTCTTGTTCGGCGCGAGCACCAGCGCCGGGCGCTGCGTCGCCTCGATCACCTTAGCCATGGTGAAGGTCTTGCCCGAGCCCGTGACGCCGAGCAGCACCTGATCGCGCTCCGCTCCTTGCGCGCCCTGGACCAGCTCGGCGATGGCAGAAGGCTGATCGCCCTTCGGCGTCAGCTCCGATTGAATGGTCAGCGGGACGCCGCATTCGGTCTTCTCCGGGCGGGGCGGCCGGTGGGGCGTGAAGCTGGTGACCGCCTCGCCGGTCACCAGCGGATGGTCTTGCATCAGCGGCTGCGGCGCCTCGCCGAAGCCTGGCGGGCGGCGGTCCGCGCCCAACGGCAAGCCGCTTAGCGGCAGGCCGCTCGCCTCGCCGGTGACGGCGCGCGGCTCGGCGCGGGAGCCGAAAGTCTTCGGAACGCGATAGGCCATGCACCGAATATGGCGGCGGGGAGGGGGCTTGGCTAGGGCCGGCGCCTTTCGCAATTTGCTAGAGCGTTTTCCGATCAAAAGGCATCATATCCTACGTCAGCCAACTTGCTTCGGTGGCCTGCGCGGCCGTGACGGCGACGAGCAAGAGGAATGTGGCGGTGAGGATTTTCAGCATTTCGTTGCGCATGGGTCTGCTCCGTTTTTTGTGGGGGTCCATGTATCGGGGCCGCGCTGAACCCCTGCTGAAAGGCGCATTTATCCAGGGGTTCATCCGAGGCCCGCGATTGCAGCGACGATGGCGATGTCGATGATTGGCAATGCCGCGCGCAGGCAGCGGCGTGCTCAGAAAGGATTGGTTGTCGAAGCGCGCGAAGATTCGCTCGCCAAATTGCCACTTTCTGCTGCGATCAGCGTATAATGAAAAAAAACAATTGACACGTTACGTGGGACGGCAAGTTTGGACCTGTGAAGCGTGATTCATGCACGCGCCCGCTCGCTGCGGTCGCCTGCAGCAACAGATCAGAATCGGAGCAGAACCATGGCTACGACGACGAGTGGGAAGAAGCGCACAACGACTAAGAAGCCGACTAAGAAAACAAGCTCACGCAAGACCACCAGCCGAAGCGCGAGCGCGAAGAAGACCACCGCGAGGAAGACGACCGCAAAAAAAGCAACCGCAAAGAAGACCACCGCGAGAAAGGCCCCTGCGCGGAAGAGCACCGCGCGGAGAGCTACTACGGCTCGCAAGACCACCGCGCGCAAGACGACCGCGGCGCGGAAGCCAGCGGGTCGGCGTCCAGCCGCGCGCAAGACTACGGCCCGCAAGGCACCGGCACGAAAGCCCGCCGCGCGAGGTTCGACAAAGAAACCCGCGGCAAGGAAGCCCGCGGCGCGTAAGCCTGCGGCGAAGCGGGCAACAGCCAAGAAAGCACCTGCCACGAAGCAGCCGGCAGCCGCGGCAGCGGTTGCCCCGAAACCTGTGATGCAGATGCCGAAGCCGGCTGCGCCCTCGATGCCGAAACCGGCTGCGCCGTCAATCCCGCAATCGGCACCCGCGCGGCCGATGGGGCAACCTTTGGGCGGGGTGACCGCCGCCACGCCGCCGCGGCCTGCGGGTCCGGCGGCAGGCAGCGTCATGCCGCAGCGACCGGCTGGCGGCATGGGCGGTGCGCCGTCGACGCCGAGCGGCACGTCCGGCTCAAGCCCGAGCCCGCAGCCTTACCGGCCGTCCTGGGCTAGAGACGACGACGACATGTAGTCAACGGGAGGGTCGGCGGTCTCGCGCCGGCTCTCCCCACTACACTCTCTCGACGTTGTCTCCGCGGCCGCCAAGGCCGTGCCGCTCCATGCCGTCGAGCCTAGGTTCAGCTTATCGGTCTTGGCGCCGTGCTCGTCTTTCGGGGGCAGCTGTGAGAGTGGAAAACGCGCTGATGGCTCCGGACGGCTTCGAGCCGTCCGGAGAATTCGGGTTATACGCCCCTGAAGACATTCCCAACCGCCAAGACGACATAGGCGATGATGGCCACCCAGAAGCCCTGGTCGGTGATAAAGGGTATCGGAACAAATTTGCCGATCACGGCCAATACGGCCAGAATCAGCGAAATGACGAAAACCGCGGTGGTCGGCGGTGACAAATTCATCTCCAGCCCTCCCTGATTATTGACGGGCGAAATGTAATCGGTTTCTGTGCAAAAGCGAGTGCGTTGGCCTCGCCGCGCACAGGCCGAGCCTCGCGGCGGGGAGCTGGTCAAGGCCTCAAACGAGGAGGAGTGAAGCGATGCGTCCCATGATGCGGTTGATTCTTGGACTTTGCGCTCTCGTTATGATCCTGGCGGCGGTCTCGTTCGCGCTCCCAAGTCACATCACGGTGCAGCGGTCGCAGGTGATCAATGCCCCGGAAACTGTCGTGTTTCCATATCTCAACAATCTGCACCGCTTCAACGATTGGTCGCCCTGGGCGGCGCGCGATCCGCAGTTACAGGCGAGATTCTCCGGGCCGGAAGCAGGCAAGGGCGCCAAAGTCGAATGGTCGAGCGGGCAGCGATCGGTTGGGACAGGCAGCATGGAGATTACCGACAGCTCTCCCAACCGGCATATCGACCTCGCCGTTAAATTCAACGGCTTGGAGGGCACGAGTTATTACGATGTCTCGCCATCCGGCTCGGGCAGTAAGGTCAATTGGGGCTTTGGCTACGACACGGGCACGAGCCCACTGAAACGGTGGAAGGGCTTGCTGCTCGATCGCTACGTCGGGGCCGAATATCGTGACGGGCTCGCCAAGCTGAAGGAGCGCATCGAATCCGAGCGGAGGCCGACGGCGCCCAGCGTGAGCGCAGCGCCGCCGATGGCGACATCGACGGCGGCCGAGCAGCCTACTGCGGCCACGCCGGATGGGGCAGCAGCGCCGGCAGGTCCGGCACTGGCCCCCGATCCAGCGCAAGCGGCGCAGTCGCAAGCCACCACCGATGCGGCTCCACCGCCAGCGGCCGCGGCTCCAGCCCCTCCAGCTCCGGCCGCGCCAGCGCCAAAGAAGAAGAAGCAGCAGAACTGACCGCGTTGCGGCTCACAAAAAACGCTGCGAGCGAGAGCGCTATCGAGGCATCGCGACGGCGCTCTAGCTGATCACGTTCTAGAGCTTCCGCTCGTGGATCGTCGCTTGGCTTTCCAGCGGGTCGATATGGGCTCCCTCGATGAGGAAGCGGACCGCGCCAGCGAAGGAAGAGCTGTGACGAGGGCAGGCAAGGTGCGGATCACTCGCGCCGGCGGGCGAGGCATCGGTTGCCGGGCCTTGCGCATCGAGGGTTTCCCGGCCGGACACTTGATAGGCAGGCGTGAGGCCCTGGGCGGCCGTCACGGGGAGGCCGTCAACGATCGCGACGTCGCCAGAGGCTAAATGCGGGTCATGGCGATCCATCGCCAAGGACGCGCGCCATGACCGCGAAAGCGGCTTCCGCTCCCGCTGTCCGCTTGCGTCATAGAGGACCGCGGCGCTGAGGCCGAGCCGCGGCACGAATGGACTGGCAGACGGCGAGGCGTCGTCCCAAGGCCATGGCTTCTGAGGTTCGCCGGCAAGGGCATGCGTCCAGGCGGCTTGGCGTAGCGATTGAGTGATGCCCGCCTTGGCCCGGTGGAAGACGTTCTCCTCGCCCGGCAGCAGGCTGAGGAGCGCGACAAAGGCGACAGCCAATCCCAATCTCCACCCGGGCGTTGCGCGCGAGCGAAAGAAGGAGAGGAGGAACTGCACCGGCCCCCGTTCCGGCATCAGATCCTCCTCCCGATCCGCCGCGGGGAGTAAATGTCGCGGCAGTGGTAACGCCACCATGCGAGCGTCACCGCGCTTAGAATGGCAAGAACCAGCAAAGCCAATTCGATCGGTCGCATGTGGTGCACAAGCTCTGCCCCCGGCAGCTCCGCGCGACTGGATAGGTTAGCGAGCGCCGCAACAACGGACAGGGTCAGCGGGAGGGAGGCGAATTCCAGCACCGGCCCGCATAAATGCAGAGCTTGGCGTCGAATTGTCATGGACTCGGCCCCCAATAGTCCTCCCGGCGGGGTTAAAGGAAGCACCCTATTGGGGCGCGGCTTGAGCGAGATTGTGGCAATCCAGAGCGATTTACGCGGCAAGTCCGCCTCAATGTGGCGACCGAGGGCCAAATCGATAGGCTGGAACAGGTGTTCGCGCTTTGCGACCGCAAGCCCGTCGGCGAGACATCTCCGGCCATCAAGGGGATCCTCGAAGAAGGCGAAAAGACATGAAAAATGCCGACGATCCGGATGTGCTGGATGCCAGCATGACCGCCGATGCCCAAGCCGTCGAGCATTACGAGATCGCCCGCCACAGCACCCTTATCGCTTGGGCCAATCGGCTCGGGTGGAATGAGGCTGCCCCGCTGATGAACCAGACCCTCGAGGAGGAATATGACGCGGACAGAACGCTGACCGAACTCGCCGAGAGCAAGCTCAATCGCGACGTTGCCTAATTTCAATTCAGATCAACACCGATAGCTGGTCGAACGGCGCGAGGGTGCACCCCCCGCACTTTTGCGTTCGGCCATAAGACTTGCAGGAGCTGGCGTCCCCGCCTAGGGTGCGCCCGCTTTCGGCGCTCGCGCGATTTGCGGCGACGCCAGGGCGTTTCAACTTTGAATCCAGGAGAACAGCATGGGATTGATCGCCCACGCGCTTGAGAGGGTGAAGCCCTCGCCGACCATGGCCATTACAAGCAAGGCGCGCGAGCTGAAGGCGGCCGGCTTCGACGTCATCGGACTTGGCGCCGGCGAGCCTGATTTCGATACGCCGGACAACATCAAGCAGGCCGCGATCGAGGCGATCAATCGTGGCGAGACCAAATACACCGCCGTTGACGGCATTCCGGAGCTGAAGCGCGCCATCGCCAGCAAGTTCGAGCGCGAGAACGGCCTCGTCTACAAGCCTTCGGAGATCACCGTCGGTAGCGGCGGCAAGCAGGTGCTATACAACGCGCTGCTCGCCACGCTCAATCCGGGCGACGAGGTGATCGTGCCGTCGCCCTATTGGGTGAGCTATCCCGACATCGTTTTGCTTGCCGGCGCCACGCCCGTTATCGTCGAGGCGAAGCTCGAGGACGGCTTCAAGCTCATGCCCGAGGCCTTGGCCGCCGCCATCACGCCGCGGACGAAGTGGTTCATCTTCAATTCGCCGTCGAACCCGACCGGCGCCGCCTATACGCGCGACGAGGTCAAGGCGCTGACCGACATCATCCTCAAGCATGAGAATGTCTGGGTGCTGTCCGACGACATTTATGAGCACCTCGTGTATGACGGCTTCGCCTTCACCACGCCCGCGCAAATCGAGCCGAAGCTGAAGGGCCGGACGCTCACCATGAACGGCGTCTCCAAGGCCTATTCGATGACCGGCTGGCGGATCGGCTATGGGGGAGGGCCCGAGCCCTTGATCAAGGCCATCGCCACGCTGCAATCCCAGTCGACCTCGAACCCTTGCTCGATCAGCCAATGGGCGGCGGTCGAGGCGCTTGACGGCCCTCAGGATTTCCTGCCGCGCTGGGTCGCCTCGTTCCAGGACCGGCGCGACCTTGTCGTGTCGATGCTGAACCAGGCCAAGGGCTTGCACTGCCCCAAGCCCGAAGGGGCGTTCTACGTGTATCCGTCTTGCGCAGGCTGTATCGGCAAGACCACGCGCGGCAGCACGCCTATCGGCAATGACGAGGATTTCGCCACGGCGCTGCTGCAAGAGGAGGGCGTTGCCGTGGTGCATGGCGCGGCCTTCGGGCTCTCGCCATTCTTCCGCATCTCCTATGCGACGGGAATTGAGGCGCTGGAAGAGGCCTGCCGCCGCATTCAGCGCTTTTGTGCAAACCTCACCTAGAGCCCGCGCTCTACTCGCCGGATAGCATCGGGGACAGCACATGAAGCTCAGCACGAGCAATCAGATCAAGGGCAAGATCATGGAGATCCGCAAAGGCGCGGTGACCGCCGTCGTCTACGTCCAAATCGCCGGGGACACCATGATCGAAACATCCGTCACCATCCCTGCGTTGGAGGCCCTTGGGCTCTACGAGGGCAAGAACGTGACGCTGGCCGTCAACCCAACCGACGTCATCATCGCCTGCGATTAGGGGCGCCCATCGCCACGGGCTCTCCAATCCTCCGGTTCCGCCTTCGTAGGACAAGAGGGGATGAAAACCATCGTCACGACCGGACATTTGCCGCTGGCCCGCATCCTTGTGCTTGCAAGCGGACGGCGCATCGGCTGTGCCGAATATGGCGATCCGGAAGGCCTGCCGGTGCTCGCCCTGCACGGGACACCGGGCTCGCGCTTGATGTTTGCGCTGTCGGATGGGGCCGCGCGAGACCGGGGCTTGCGCCTCATCGCACCGGAGCGGCCGGGATATGGACTCTCCGACCACCGCTCTTGCGAGAGCCTCGCGCAATCGGCCGAGGACGTAACCGCGGTCGCCGATGCCTACGGGCTCGACCGCTTCGCCATTATCGGCGTCTCGGGCGGCAGCCCATTTGCCGTCGCTGCCGCGGCGGCCAATCCGGACCGCGTCGTCCTGCTTGCCTTGGCCAGCCCGGTTGGCCCGATCGCCGATCTCCGGCGACACATCCGCATGTCGAAGCTGCACCACCTCGTCTTCCGCGTGCTCGCGCGCTCGAAATACGGCCCGCGCGCCTTCCGGTCGCTGCGCTATATGGTGTTGAGGGCGCCCGATACCGTCTATCGCGGGCTCATGCGCCGCGTGAGATTGTCCGACCGCGACATCTTGGCGCGCGCCGAGGTGAGGGCGAGCCTGAAGGCGGCTATTCGCGAGGGATTGCGGCCCGGTGTCGAGGGGGCGGTGCAGGACCTCAGGCTCTATTGCGCGCCGTGGCGTTTGCAGCTTGCCGAGGTCGACGTGCCGGCCGTGGTGTGGCAAGGCAGCGACGACACCATCGTCCCTCCGGCGGCCGCCTATGCGCTTGCGCGGACGCTGCCCAATTGCCGCTTGGACGTCATTCCAGCGGCCGGTCACTATTGGGTGTTCAGCCAGTTCGGAATGATCCTGGATGCGGTCGCGGCCGCGCTTCGAGCAGAAGCCTGAGCGGCCCCTGAAACGGCTTTTTTTCCCCATTCGGTAGCGCCAACGCGGCCTAGGGCGCTCGCCCTGCCGCGACGCGCGTAGATCCTCGCGCCGGGGGGTGAAGAGCGGATCATGCCGACCGCAACCCCGATGGCTCGACCCTCCCATGATCGGTAAGCAAGTTTTCTTCGACCCGACGGGCGAGCGAGCGCTTGTCCTGCGGTGGCTTGCGTGGGTGGCGGGCACGCTCAGCGCCCTGGTCGTGGTCGTGTTCGTGGCGATCCTGATGATCGTGCATCGACCGATCAATGACAGCTTCGACGACCGGCTCGCTGCGCACGCCTCGATCCGCTGCGCCTGGGCGCCGACCTGCTCCGCGGGCCATGGGATTACGGTCGCGAATGCGGCGGATCCGGAATTGCTCAGATCCGCCGCTGGTCTCGCGACGGAATTGCGGGAGCAAGAGCGCACCCTCAAAACCCGCCATCCCCAGGCAGAGGTGCTGGACCGCCATCCGGTTCCAGCGCCGCTCAGGGGTTCGAACCAACGCTCCTTGAGCATCGGCTTCTACGTCAACTTGGGCCATGGAGCTGAAGTCCGACATCGACGATCGGGCGCTCAAATACATTCAAGACACCAAGCCCAACATTCCGATCCTGCCCATGATACACCGTTGGGCCTTCGGCACGCTGCAATGCCTGTGGAAGCATCGTGAGTTGACGCTCATACCGCGCTACGGCGCCTTGGGCATGATGGCCGTACCGCAAATCTCGCTGTTCCAATTCCTGCTGACTGTCTTGGCGCTACTCGTGGATTTCGCGCTCATTTGGCAGCTCGCCGTGAAGGCGACGTCTTGCGCCAGACCTGCCTCTATTATCCTGCCTTCCTGGTCGTCGATCTCGGCAGTGCAGCGCCCGCCTTCGCGCTCGAGTGGCGCGAGAAATGGTCCTTGGTGCCATGGCTCGTGCTGCAGCGCTTCGGCTACCGGCAGTTCATATGTACGGCATCGTTCTGAAGGCGCTGCTGACCGCCGCAGTCGGGCCGCTGGTTGGCTGGGGCAAGCTGGAGCGGAAGAGTCGACGGTCACCGCGGCGGCTTAGCCCCTCGATCTGCCGCTGGCGAACGGGCGGCTCCCACCGGTTGTAGCGGTCCCTCGGGCTGGGGCTTGCCAGCGCGCCATTCACTTGACACGATAGGTTCATCAAGGCCGCCCGGGAGGCGCTTTTGGGCCGTCCCGCGGACAACGCCAAGGGAGGAGAGTATGGGGCAAGCGCAGGGCCAGCCAGCCCGCAGCGCCCGCTGCATCGCACTGGTTGGCCCCTATCTCAGCGGTAAAACGACACTGCTCGAAGCCATTCTCGCGCGCACCGGGGCCATCAGCCGGCAGGGCGCCATGGCCGACCAGAACACCATCGGCGATGCCTCGGAAGAAGCGAGGCATCACGGCATGAGCGTCGAGCTCAACGCGGCCACGGTCGATTTCCTCGGCGACAGCTTCACCTTCCTCGATTGTCCAGGCTCCATCGAATTCCAGGCTGACGCCGCCAATGCGTTGAGCGCCTGCGATGCCGCCGTGGTGGTGTGCGAGCCCGACGAGAAGAAGGTGCCGGCGCTCCAGCTGATCCTCAAGCAGCTCGAAGACCGCGACATTCCCCATTTCCTGTTCGTCAATAAAATCGACAAAGCTGAGGCGCGCGTGCGCGACGTCGTGCCGATGCTGCAGCCGGCCTCGACCAAGCCGCTTGTGCTGCGCCAGGTGCCGATCTGGGAGAACGACATCGTCACCGGCTTCATCGATCTCGCGCTCGAGCGCGCCTTCGTCTATCGCGAACACGCGCCGAGCGAGGTAATCGCCATCCCCGACACCTTCGCCGACCTTGAGAAGGAAGCGCGGTTCTCCATGCTAGAGAAGCTCGCCGACTATGACGATGAGCTGATGGAGCAACTCCTGGAGGACGTGCCGCCGCCCCGCGACAAGGTGTTCGACGATCTGTCCAAGGAGCTGCGCGATGGGCTCATCTGCCCCGTGCTGTTCGGCTCGGCGGAGAAAGGCAACGGCATCCTGCGGCTGTTGAAGGCGCTCCGCCACGAGGTGCCGTTCGTGGCGACGACCGCCAAGCGCCTCGGCGTCGGCGCCGCGCCGTCTTGCGCCTATATCCTCAAAACCTTCCACACCGCCCATGGCGGCAAGCTCTCGCTCGCCCGCGTGCTCGCCGGCGCCTTCGCCGACGGCACCACGCTGCGTGGCGGCGCCGACGACGAGCGCATCTCCGGCGTCTTCACCGTCATGGGGCAGGAGCCGACCAAACGCGGCGAAGCCTCCCCCGGCGACACGGTCGCCTTCGGCCGGCTCGACAGCACTAAGACCGGAGACGCCCTGACGGCGGAGAAGGGGAAGCCCATCACGCTCGCCAAGGCCGCTCTCACCCAGCCCGTGTTCGGCCTCGCTATCGCCGCCAAGGAGAAGAAGGACGAGGTCAAGCTCACCGCCGCGATCGCCAAGATCATCGAGGAGGACCCCTCGATCTCACTCACCCATAGCCAGGATATGGGCGAGATGGTGCTGTGGGGGCAGGGCGAGATGCATTTGCGCGTGGCGCTGGAAAAGCTCGTGCGCAAATACGGCATCGATGCCTCCACGCGCCCCCGCCAGATTCCCTATAAGGAGACCATCCGCAAAGCCACGGAAGTGCGCGGCCGCCACAAGAAGCAGTCGGGCGGCCACGGCCAGTTCGGCGACGTGGTAGTGACCATCAGCCCTCGCCCGCGCGGTGCAGGCTTCGAGTTCTCCGACCAGATCACCGGCGGCGTGGTGCCCAAGAACTATATCCCCTCGGTCGAGATCGGGGTGCGCGACTTTCTGCATGCGGGCCCGCTCGGCTTCAAGGTCGTCGATGTCGGCGTCTGCCTGATCGACGGCTCCTACCATTCCGTTGATTCCTCCGACATGGCCTTCCGCCAGGCCGGTCGCATCGCCATGGTCGAGGGCATGCCGCAATGCTCGCCCGTGCTGCTCGAGCCGGTGATGGCAGTCGAGATCGCGGTGCCGTCCGACGCGACGGCGAAGATCAACGGCATCATCTCAACGCGGCGCGGACAGATCCTGGGCTTCGATTCGCGCCCCGGTTGGCCCGGCTGGGATTTGGTGGAAGCGCATATCCCAGAGGCCGAGATCCAGAACCTGATCGTGGAGCTGCGCTCGGCGACAGCAGGCGTCGGCACCTTCACCGCCAAATTCGATCATCTCGCCGAGCTTACCGGCAAGATCGCCGATCAAGTGCTGGCGGGGAGGGCGTCGAAGGCGGCTTGAGGCTCTCGCGGATCAACTAGGATCGGAGTTCAGTGGGAGCGGTAAGGCGCGCGCCGACGGAGGCGAGAAGGAGCTCGTAGGCGCGGTCAACGATCTCGTCCAGCGACCGGGTCCGCGCAAACATGGCCCTTGCCTCGCACAAGAATTCGTCGCGGCTCGGGATGTGCGGCAGATGCAAGGTCTTCAGCATCTCGGCCGTGCGGTGATGGGCACGGGTGAGCGTCTCCTGAAGCGCGGATAGCTCGGGGGTGTGCAGCGCCGAGGCGATGGCAGCGGCGATCCGCTCGGAATTGAAACGCGCCGCGAGCTCCTCGGCCGCCCGATTGATGACCTTGGCGCCGAGCCGCTGCTCATTGCGCACAACTTGCTCGGGCGGTGTCTTCAGGTCCCACACCAGGCCGAGCCAGGACAGCGCTCGCAAGAGGTAATAGGTCGGATCGATTTCCCACCATCTGAAGCCTTGCCGCACGCTTGATTGGTAGGCGTGGTGATTGTTGTGCCACCCCTCGCCCATCGTAAAGATCGCCAAAAGCCAATTGTTGCGGGAATCGTCACCCGTCACGTAGCGCTTGCTGCCGGATACATGCGCGAGCGAATTGATGCAGAAGGTGGCGTGATAAACGAGCACCGTACTCCACAGGAAGCCGACGACGAAGCCGGACCAGCCCGCCAGGAGAAAGCAAAGCCCGGCAAGGACAATGGCCGGAAGGATCTCGAATTTGTGCAGCCACATCAATTCGGGATAGCGCGTCAGATCCGCGACTTTGGCGAAATCGGGGGCGTCGTGCTTACGCGCAAAGATCCAGCCCAGATGGCTGTAGATGAAGCCCTTGTGCCGGGGCGAATGGACGTCCTGTGCGGTATCGGAATGCAAATGGTGATGCCGGTGCTTGGACGCCCACCAGATGACGCTCTTTTGCGTGGTGGTCTGGGCGAGGAGCGCGAGGACGAATTGAAACGCCCGGCTCGTCGAATAGGCGCGGTGCGAGAAGTACCGATGGTATCCGGCACCAATCGCAAAGATGCGGAGCCAATAGAGCGTCACGCAGATGGCAAGCGCCTGCCAGGTGACGCCCGTCCAGATTACCGCGAGGCAGCCGAGATGCACCAAGAGGAAGGGTATCGTGGAGGGATAGATAATATCGTCATGGTCGTCGACGGTTTCGGTGTCGGAGATCATAGGTGCGGCCCGTGTTGGCAAATGATCTTAAGTCTTGGCTTTGCGTGTTGCCGGCTTCGCCAAACGGAGCGCGCTCCCCCAGCTAACCTTCAAACCCTTATATAGGACGTCTAACCGCTTTACGCCTATAGGTCTGTGCCATTTCGCACAAGAATAGATCCTCTCTGTCGAAGCTCAGGGCCACTATCGCCGATCAGTTGCTGGCGGGGAGGGCGTCGAAAGGCGGCTTGAGAAGAACCCGTCGGGGTGACGCGAGCTCGCTAAGCCGGGCTCCTCTCAATAGTGCCCGTCAGGGATTGATGCGGCTGATCTTCGAGCCTTCGAGGGTCAGATTGTACATGAGCCCCGTGGGATCGAGCACGAAGCCGATGACCGGGCTCGTGATCTGGTTGGTGTCGATCGCGGCGCCGGCGCCAAGGGTGATCAAGGTCACCGAGCCGTCGACGCCGACCTTCCAGCCGGCCTTGCGGTCGAATCCGGCGAGCGCGGCGGGCGTCATGAACATGATGATGATGGTCCGCGCTTGCGCGCCAAATTGAAAGCCGAACGAGGCCGAGACAAGATTGTAGTAGGCGGCGGGTCTGCCGCCGACGAGGAGGGCCCCCTCACCATATTCGCCGCCAATGCCGATCCCGGCTTTGATGACGGTTGGAAACACCAAGACGCCCGCCGCGCTGTTGGCAAGCTCGCGCGCGCCCGGCCTCGTGCGGAAAAACTGATCGAGCGTGGCATGGACGTCGGCATTGATTTTGGCGGCTGAGGCTGCCGCGCTCGTTGGCACCCAGAAGCCGATCGCGGCAATGGCAATCAGCGCCGCGCCAAGCGTGACGCGACGCGTCCGTTGAATCCTCTGCATGGCCGCACCCCCCCGATTCGAATTGTCCCAGATAACTGTCCCTATCATGCCCACTGATTCGGGCGGTACCAAGGGCGCTGTCACGTTAATCGAAAATTTGCAGGCCAAATGACCATGGCCGCAACGGTTCAGGCTGCGACTGTCGCTTGGCGCCATGTCAGCATAGCCTGATCGCGAAACACGCGCAGGGTTCGGCGGGAGGTCAGATGGCGTTGGATGTTGAACACATTGTAGACGGCGGCGTGGATTGAGAGAAAGCGCCGTGCCGACCCGGGTGACTTGAAGCGCCTCATTCGTCGTTCGCGTTGTCGCAATGGCTGATGGGAATTCTCTGCCCGGTTATTCTGCCAGCGACCTGTGTCGTGCCGCCGCGCAACACCAAGTTCGCGCAGCGCAGAGCTGTAGGATCCGAGCTTGTCGGTCACGATGGTGGCTGGAGTGACGCCCTGCTTCTTCAGGAGTTTTCGCATCAGCTTGAGCGCCGCCTTGCGGTCTCGCCGTGGTTGAACGAGGATGGCCAGGACCCCGCCTTCGCTGTCCACGGCATGCCAGACGTACAACTGTCTGCCGTTGATGGAGACGAATACTTCGTCGAGATGCCACCGCCCGTCCGGCCGAGGCCGTCCTCGTCTCAGCTGGCGCGCAATGATCCCGCCGAACGGCGCCTTATGAACCTGGCAGCGCCGGATCGGCGTATGCCGGCTAAAGGTCGAGCGGATCGCCTTGGTCAGCGCCTTCGTGCCGTCGACGATGAACAACCGGCAGACCTTGGGATCGAGGCCGCGTTCGATCAGATTGTCGATGAGAGCCTGTACGACGGCGGTGTTCTCAGTGACGCCTTCGATCAAGCCAAGGGGATGCTTGTTGCCGTCGCCATCGATCCCCAGCGCGGCGACCAGAACCACGTGCGCCTAACGGCTCAAGGGGGGCAACGCCTGCCCTTCTACTTCAACATCGATCGGGACATTTCCCTTCCAGCCAGATCAGAAAACGCCTACCATTTAGCTCAGTTCGGGGAGCATCTGGGGACTGCTGGACAACGGGAGGGGCCAAATGGATGCCAACGAGAACGAGAACGCGAACGCGGACGCCGCCCGCGATACCGCAGACTTGGCCAAGTTCGGTTATAAGCAGGAACTGACGCGTACGCTCGGCACCTTCAGCTCGTTCGCCATTGCTTTCAGCTATATCTCGCCGTCGACCGGCATCTTCACGCTGTTCGCACTCGGCCTCAGTTTCGTCGGGCCGTCCTTCTTCTGGAGCTGGCCGATCGTTTTCATCGGGCAGTTGTTCATTGCCCTTAACTTCGCCGAGCTCTCGAGTCACTTTCCTGTGGCTGGGTCGGTGTATCAATGGACCAAGTACCTTTCGGGGCGGCAGTACTCTTGGCTGAGCGGATGGATCTACCTTTCAGCTGGAGTGCTGACAGTGACTGCGGTGGTTGTGACGCTGCCGCTCGCGCTGATCCCGACGCTAAACGGCCTCGGCTGGGCGCTGCCCAACGATTTGCCGACTCAGCGCAACATCGCCATCGTGACCCTGGTGCTGATCACCCTTCTCAACATCTACGGCGTCAAGTTGGTTTCGATCGTCAACAATACGGGCGTCGTCTTTGAGATTCTCGGCATGGTTGTCTTCGCTGTGATTCTCGCCCTGGCGCACAACCACCAAGGACCCGGTGTGGTCTTCCAGACGGGAGACGCGGGCGTGACCCCCAGCTTGTTTCTCGCGGCGATGTTCATGAGTCTCTTCGTCATCTACGGCTTCGACACCGCGTCGACTTTGGCGGAAGAGACGCGAAATCCCCGGCGTGAGGCGCCTAAGGCGGTGCTGTCGTCTATTGTCGGCGCCTTCATCATTGGAACCATCTTTCTTTTGGGGATGCTTATGGCAATCCCCGATGTGAAGGACGCGATCGCGAAGGGCATGGGCCCTGTCCAGATCATCGAGGCCAATCTGTCGCCCGCCTTCGCCACGATCTATCTTCTCGTGGTGTCGGCCGCGATCTTCGTCTGCTGCCTCTCGATCATGACCTCCACCATCCGACTTGCCTTCGGAATGGCTCGTGACGATCAGCTACCGTTCTCCAAGATCATGGGGGAGGTGAGTCCGAGCCAGCACACACCGATCGGGGCTTGCATCACCGTTGGCCTGCTCGCGGCCATTCCACTCTTGCAGTATGCCGGTGCCGCCTATATCGCCATTGCGGCCACCGGGATGATCTATCTCAGTTATTTCCTCGGAAATCTCGCGACGCTAAGAGCGCGCCTTAACGGCTGGCCGCACACCCGCGCACCGTTCTCGCTCGGCAGGTTTGGATTGGTGGTGAATATCCTCGGACTCTTGTGGGGCGGCAGCATGCTCCTGAACTTCGCGTGGCCCCGGCCCTGCTGCAATCCGACGCCGCTGGAGACTGTCGTGGACAACACTCAGCTCCTCAACTTCCACGTGCCGTTTCTCGACGGCGTGCCCGTTCTGTGGACCGTCTTTGGCGCGATCCTCCTAATCGGCATTGTCTATTACAGCGTGGTACAGGCGCGGAAGCCGTTCACTCCGATCGTTCCGCCGGAGGACGCCTAGGCACCTAGCGAGAATTGGGTGTCCTGTGCGCCGCATTTAGAGGCCGTTGGCCTCATCAGTCGGCTTTGTTCCAGCGCTACAATGGCTCGCCTGCCGCGCTAAAGTGCCGAGCACCTTTCGGCAGATCGGGATCCCGCTTGGTGTTCCAATCCAATCCAGGAACCGAGCGCTGGCGGTTGGCATCGGCCTCGATGAGGCTCGCGTCGACCGCAAAACCCTCGCCGCCTACCAGACCCTCAGCGATGCAGCGCTCCACCACCGACTCGAACAGATGGCGGAAAACGTCGCTCTCCCGGAAACGACCGTGGCGGTTCTTCGAGAAGGTCGAGTGATCGGGCACCTGGCCCTCTAGGCCCAATCTGCAGAACCACCTATAAGCCAGATTGAGGTGCACTTCCTCGCACAAGCGCCGTTCTGAACGAATGCCACAGCAGTAGCCGACGATCAGCATCCGGATCATCAGTTCCGGATCGATCGAAGGTCGACCGGTGGAGCTGTAGAAGGTGGCGAGGTAGCGCCTTAGATCGGAAAGATCGACGAACCGGTCGATCGCACGGAGCAAATGACCCGCCGGAACGTACTCTTCGAGCCGAAACTCATAGAACAGCCGAGCCTGCATCGCCATCCGCTCGCCCATCATCACCGAATGCTGCAAAAACCCACAGCGACCGAATCACACCAGGCGACCGACCACGAGCGGTTTTTCAACAAAATCGGCACAAAGCGGACGTCGCCCAAACATCTCCACCCCTCGACGCCTGATGGGAAAGGCGCTCTCCTCCTCACCACCCCTCGTCAGCGCGCCGCGGAGGGCGTGCCAACAGCCTTGGTGCCGTAAATCTGTGAAATATTCGGTTCAGGATCGTATCGGCCCTCGCGGTTCTGATGGCAGAGTTCCTATGCAGCCAGGTAAGGCCATGAACGAAGCATCTGAAAAGCGGACAGGCTCGGCACTGCTAAGGTTGTGGCGACGGCTCGGTCCTGGCCTCGTAACCGGAGCGGCAGACGACGACCCCAGCGGGATCGCCACGCATAGTCAAATCGGCGCACAGTTTGGCTTTGGGCTTTCGTGGACCTTTCTGTTCAGTTTCCCCTTAATGGTCGTTATCCAGCAGGTCGCAGCCGAGATCGGAAGCGTCACCGGGCGCGGCATCGCGCACAATCTTAGGCGGCACTATTCGGTCTGGCTGCTCCGGGGCGTGGTGACATTGCTGCTCGTTGCCAACATCATCAACCTCGGGGCCGATCTTGGCGCGATGGGAGCCGCACTCGATTTGCTGATTGGCGGGCCGGGGCAGGTTTACACGCTGCTATTCGGCGTCGTTTGTATAGTGCTCGAAGTCTGGCTCAGCTATCCGCGCTATGCTGCCATCCTAAAATGGGCGACGCTTTCGCTGTTCTCTTATGTGGCTGTCGTGTTTGTCGCCGATGTCCCTTGGGGCGCCGCGCTGAAGTCATTATTCGTTCCCAGCATCGAGCCGACCGGCGCGTACGCGATGGCGATGGTGGCGATCCTTGGTACAACCATTAGCCCGTATCTGTTCTTCTGGCAGGCAGGGCAGGAAGTCGAGGAGCAACACCGCCACCACACCAAGCCGCTGTGCGTGTCGCCGAAGCAGGCGGGCCCGGAGCTTGCCCGGATCCGCATCGATACGATTGTCGGCATGGCGTTCAGTTCGCTGGTGTCGCTGGCGATCGTTTTCGCAACCGCGGCGACCCTGCACGCGCATGGCATTACTGACATCGAAACCTCGGCGCAGGCCGCGGAGGCGTTGCGGCCCATCGCCGGTCAGTTCGCGTTTGCGCTATTCGCCGCCGGGATCATCGGCACGGGGCTGTTGGCAGTCCCGGTGCTGGCAGGATCGGCGGCCTATGCGGTGAGCGAGATGTTCGGCTGGGCTGGTAGCCTCGACGCCCGACCCAACGATGCACGTGCCTTCTATGCGACGATAGCGGTCGCCACGCTGCTCGGCGCGGCTCTTAGCTTGGTTGGACTTGATCCGGTGCGCGCGCTTTATTGGGCCGCGGTGGTCAACGGGGTGCTCGCAGCCCCGCTCATGGCCGTGATGATGCTGATCGTCCGCAATCCGAGGGTCATGGGGCGACTGACGCTGTCACGGTCGATGACGATCTGGGGCTGGGCGGCAACGGCCGTAATGACTGCGGCATCTCTTGCGTTTTTCATTCTGCTGTAGGATTTGTGCTTTTCGGCGCGCCCACCCCCTTCGGGGGAACCCCGTTCGGGGGCCCACTTAGTGGGAGGATTTGAGCAAAGCCCGGATGCGTCGCGCATTGCGGCAATGAGAGGCATGCCTTCCGGGGACGACAACGCTAGCGCACACCGCCTTTTTTGCTAGTGTTGACAAAAGTCATGGGGAGCGGGGAGCAATGGGTTGGCCATCCTTTGGCATCGAGGGCGCCACAAATCACATCGTTAGGTTCGCAAGCATAGCCTCGGCTGTGCTGCTCGCTTGCAGCTCGGCATCTCGCACGGAGGAGGGTAAGACCATCCCCCCTTGCCATGAGGATGCGATGGTTGTGTTTGATGCGTCGGGGTCCATGTCCGGCAACGAAATCCTCGGCATCCCGAACTCGAGAGCCCGGATCGACGAAGCGCGGTCAGCGCTTGCTCGGGTGTTGCCAAACGCCACCAAATTTCGTCGCGTGGGTCTCGTGAGTTACGGTCCGGGGCCGTGGAACCAGTGCAACGTCAAACTCGATCTCAAGCCCATGGCCAATGCCGCGGGCCCCATCATGAGCGCCGTGAATGCCATCGTCCCGGCCGGAAGGACGCCTCTGACATCGGGCATTGAGGCGGCGGCCGAGGCGCTTGATTTCCGCGCCAAGCCAGGTGTCGTCGTTGTCATCACCGACGGGGAGGAGACATGCGGGAGGGCTCCTTGCGAAATTGCCAAGGAGCTGCATGCGGCTGGCTATAAGCTTACCGTCCACGTCGTTGCGTTTAAATATGAGAGCTATTCGTACGGGATGAGCGTCTTGGACCTTATGTGCGTGGCCGAAGAGAATGGCGGCCTCTATGTCAGGGCCAACAGCGAGGAAGAGCTGGTGGAGGCGCTGGAGAAGACGCTCGACTGCCCGATGATCTCCCAAGCACCGCTCTCATTTCGGGCGATGTCATCGCAGGCGGAATAAGAGGGGCTTCAGTTTTGTTTGGGAGCGGCGGGCATCGAGCCGCAGGGCACGGCAGAGATCGTGCAGTTGCTGTACAGCCCCTGATTGACACAACTGATTTGGGCGTCCTTGGCCGACTCCAATTTTGCGTCGCTATAGATGGCGAGCGCCTTCTTGAGCCATTCCGTCTTGGCCGCTTCGGCGGATTGCTCGGGCGACGGGGAGAATCCGTTACCGTGCGCCGTCACCGCCGTGTCGGAGCACTCAAGCTCGGCCGCTGGCACGGCCAGCGGGGCGGCCACCAGCAACGCGGCGACGCCCAACGCCGATCGAAAGATGGATGCGAAACTCGACATCAGGTGTTTCCCTGCCAGATGAAGGCCAGAACATGATCCCGAAAAGTTGCAGACTTTTCGGGCAAGATCATGCGTCAAAAACAAACATGCCTAGCATGGAACCGCGCGTGCCCGCCATGGGTGCGCCCGCCGGTAGGCTGCGTCGACAAGTTCGGCTATGATCGAGCTCCCTAACCTCTAGGAGTACGATTCATGAGCGTTTTCGGAGACATCAAGTCGGCCATCTTCGGCCGTTCTGCTTCGGCGGCCCCGGCATCCTCGACGGCCCCGTCAACTTCGACGCCGCCACCAGCCTCGGCAGCGCCGCAAGCGCAGGCCGCGCCAAGCGGCACGCCTGCCGCCAAGCCTAGTGTCGATGTCGCCGCGGTGTTGGACGGGCTCGCCAAGCAAAACAAGCAGAAGCTCAATTGGCGGACCTCCATCGTCGATTTGATGAAGCTGCTCGGTCTCGACAGCAACTCCGCCGCGCGCCACCATCTGGCCGACGAGCTGCACTATCCGGGCGACAAGAAGAACTCCGCCAAGATGAACGTCTGGCTGCACAAGCAGGTCATGATCAAGCTCGCCGCGAATGGCGGCAAGGTCCCCGAAGAGCTGAAGCACTAGCGGTTACGCTTGGGCCATGGGGGCCGTGGGCGACACGGCGCCATGGTCCAAGCGTTATCCTTTGGACTGCAGAGTGCGCAAGGCATCCGCCATCAGCCAGCTGAGCTGCTGGGCCTGAATCCCGAAGGTCTGCATCTGCATTTGCGCGTAGCGGCTCTGGAGGGTGATCACCTCCTGGACGGTCTTGGCGCGGGCGAGTTCGCTCGCCAGGGCGAAGGAGCGCTCGGCGTTCTCCTTGGCGAAGCCGACGGCGCGCTCTTGGATGGCCCCAAAGCCGCCCATATCCGCACCCGATGGCGACTTCGACCAGTCGCCCATGGCTTGGCTCAGGAAATCCATGAACTGGCCGTAGGCCGCGCGCGCCTGCTCGACATTCTTCTCCGCCATGTCGCGCAGCTCCGGGGGTATCTCAAACGAGGGGGTGTCTGCCAAAGGATCCTCCTAGTCGGCGTGATGCGAGGCGAGCGGAAGCCCGCTCCGGTAATGGCCCTAGCCTAAAGCATTTTTTGAGCAAGGGGAGGCACGTTCGGCAGCCCCGAGGCTCACGCTTACGTCCGCGTTCCCGCCCGCTCGATGCCCGCGCGAATGAGGTCGATGGCCTCAGCGGGCTCCACCCAGCGCAGCACCTTCACCCATTTGCCCCTTTCGAGATCCTTGTAGTGCTGGAAGAAATGGCCGATCTGCTCGACCAGGATCTCGGGCAGGTCGCGATAGCTTGTCACCCGCTTGTAGTAGGGATGCAGCCTGTCGATCGGCACGGCGATGATCTTCTCGTCGACGCCCTTCTCATCCTCCATCAGCAAAGCGCCTATTGCGCGCGCACGGACGACCGCCCCCGTCGCCACGGGCGTCGGCGCGATCACCAGGCAATCGAGCGGATCGCCGTCCTCGGACAGTGTATGGGGGATGAAGCCGTAATTCGCCGGATAGAACATCGCCGTGTGCAGGAAGCGATCGACGAACATGGCGCCCGAGGCCTTGTCGACCTCGTATTTGACGGGCGCGCCGCCTTGGGGGATCTCGATGATGACATTGACCTCGTGGGGCGGATTTTCACCGACCGGAATGCGTGATAGGTCCATACAGCGTTATCCTTGCAGGCTGGCGACAGCGCCGGCGATCAGACCCTAGCACCTAATTTCCCGCGCGCGGATGCGCCTGCCGCCATTCGGACGGCTGCTGAAACGTCCCGCGCCAGACCCCGCGCTTGGCGGCTTGTGCTTCTGCCTCGGCGGCGGCGTAGGGGGTTTGGGGGTCACGGCCGAAATTGACCGCGAGCCCCTCGCGCACCAGCGCCTCGCCGAGATCCGGCACGGCGCTCGTGCGGCAGGTGGCGACGATGCGATTGAATTGGTCGCGGGAATGCGGCGTGCAATCCGCGGCCCTGCGGGCGACCAGCGCCTTGAGGCGCGCTTGCGCTGTGCGGCCGCAAGGCCAGTCCTTGCCGTCAGAATCGGTGCAGGTCTGATCGAGCTCGGGCGCGTCGATGCCGTAAATCCGGACCTCGGCGTCGGTGGATTTCAGCGTGTCGCCGTCGATTGCTGCGACCCGGTCGTTGATCTTGAAGTGCACGTCGTTTTCGAAACCGCAATAATGCGCGATCGCCGCGACGATGAGTATGGCGATGATGACCCCGAGCGCGCGCGCAAGCTGCTGCATCGGGGATTGCGGAGCTTTGGTGCGGGGAGACTTGGCTTGTGGGGCGGGCGGTTGGCTCATGCCCTTGTTTAATTCGGAAAAGCGGGTCTGTCTCGGCCCCCTGAAGAGGATAAGCGTGCCCTCTTACTAGGAAGCGGCTTAAGAATTGGCTCGCCGCCTACTCCGCGGCCTCGTGCAGCTGATCGAGGCCGGCGAGGTACTTCTCCACATCGAGCGCGGCCATGCAGCCGAGCCCTGCGGCCGTCACCGCCTGGCGATAGACGTCGTCGGCGACGTCGCCCGCGGCGTAGACGCCCGGCACGTTGGTCGCGGTCGAGCGCGGCGCGGTGGTGATGTAGCCGGACGGCTTCATGTCGATTTGGCCTTTGAACAGATCGGTCTGCGGCGTATGGCCGATGGCGATGAAAATGCCGTCGATGGGCAAGTCGACGCTCTCGCCGGTGAGGGTGCTTTTCAGCCTGGCGCCGGTGACGCCAAGCGGCTCGTCGGCCCCCAGCACCTCCTCGAGCTCGGTGTTCCACAGGACATCGATCTTCGGATTGGCGAACAGGCGCTCTTGCAGGATCTTCTCGGCGCGGAGGGTGCCGCGGCGATGCACCAGCAGCACTTGGCCGGCGATATTGGCGAGGAACAGCGCCTCCTCCGCCGCGGTGTTGCCGCCGCCGATCACGATCACATTCTTGCCGCGATAGAAGAAGCCGTCGCAGGTGGCGCAGGCCGAGACGCCATAGCCCTTGAACCGGCTCTCCGACGGCAGCCCAAGCCAGCGCGCCTGGGCACCGGTGGCGATGATCAGGCTGTCCGCCGTGTATTCGGTGCCGCTGTCGCCTTTGAGCCAGAAGGGCTGGCGCTTCAGATCGACCGCCTCGATATAGTCGTTGATGATCTCGGTGCCGACGTGCTCGGCTTGCGCGCGCATCTGGTCCATCAGCCAGGGACCCTGGATGACTCCGGCGAAGCCCGGATAATTCTCGACATCGGTGGTGATGGTCATCTGGCCGCCGGGCTGGATGCCCTGGATCAGCAGCGGCTTCCGCATGGCGCGGGCGGCATAGATCCCGGCCGTGTAGCCGGCGGGGCCCGAGCCGATGATGATCACCTTGGCGTGGCGTGTTTTCATGCGTGTGGCCTTGAGGCGTGAAGTGGAGCCAAGAGGTAAGCACAACGGACTTCTTGCGCAAGCAAGCCGCGGCGTGCAGCCGATTTATCCCGTGGTTTCAACGGCCAGTGCGCGCCGGATGACGCTCGCCACCGCCTCAGTGTCGTTGATCGGCGTGTACGACCAGGATTCGAGCTTGCCTGCGAAGGGGCGGGTGGCGCCTCGCTCCCGCATCAGCTCGTGGAAGTGCTTGAGGCGCCGCGAATTGCCTTTGAGGTGCTGCACATAGACCGGCTTGCCGGTGCCGGTGGCCTCGGTGACCATGTTGACCGAATCCTCGGTGGTGACGATGGCGTCGGCCATGGCGAGGAAGGCGTAATAAGGGTTCTCGCCGGTGCCGTCCCAGACGAAATTGGGAACATCGGCGATGGCTGAGGTGAGGGCACGAAGTACCTCGGGCGAGGTCCGCCGCGAGGGGGTGACGAGCAGCGATCCGCCGCTGTCGCGTGCGACCTGCGCCAGCGACGCGCCGAAGGCTGCGGCGTGATCCGGGGGGAAGCTGAAGGCTTGGCTCTCGCCGCCGAGCAGCACCGCGAGGCGCGGCCGCGGGAGGGCCTCGATGTGCGGAGCGAAGCTATTCGCCGCGTCGGTGAGCCGCGCTTGCGTGACGCTATGCACGGCGCCGAAGGTGGTGATTACATTGGCGCCGCTGAAGCCGTCATGGAGCGGCGCCGCGATCAGGTCGAAGAGCTGCGCCGGCACTTTCGGGTTCTGGATATGCAGGGCGAAAGCGTGGGCTAGGTGCTTGATGGCAAGGGCGATGGGCACGCTCCTCCGCCCAATGGAGATGATGAGGCGCGGCCAAGGCTCCGCCAGCGGCTCATTGGCGGCGACGAAGCCGAGGAGTCGCGCGGGCGGCACGTAGATTTGCAGCCGCGCCGGCAGAAAGCGCATGGCGCCGGTCACGCGCACGCGCTTCAATGTGTAAGGCAGGCCCACGGCTTCAGCCACGGCAATGCCTTGAGCTTCCATGCCGACCGAGCCGTCGGTGACGATCCACGTCGTGCCTGGCCGTGGGGGCTCCCCGGCATTAGCGGAACTTCCGGAAACTTGGAGGTTCAATTTCTTTTCGATTCTTTTCGCAAGAGGACTTAAAATTGCGCGAAATCGAATACGGTCCGTTTCGGCGTTAACGCTTCTAACGCGCGCGCGCCGTCATCGTCCAGGGAGCAAAGCCATGCGTTCAGCCCGTCTTGACGCGACCGATTGGCGGATCTTGCGCGAGCTGCAAGCCAATGGACGCATCACCAATGTCGAGCTTGCGAGCAAGGTCGGCATCTCGGCGCCCCCTTGCTTGCGCCGCGTACGGGCGCTGGAGGAGGCCAGAATCATCCGCGGCTATGTGGCGCTGCTGGACGACAGGGCGCTTGGCTTCGATGTCACGGCCTTCGCCATGGTCGGGCTGCACAGCCAGGCCGAGGCCGATCTGATCGCCTTCGAAGAGCGCGTGCGCGGATCTCCCATCGTGCGCGACTGCTACATGCTCTCCGGCGAGATCGACTTCATGCTGAAATGCGTGGCCCCCGATCTAAGCGCCTTCCAGGAGTTCATCATTCATGAGCTGACCGCCGCGCCGAACGTCGCCAGCGTCAAAACCTCGCTCGTCATCCGCGCGTCGAAGCACGATCCGGGCGTACCGATCGACGTTCAGGCGGTGAGGCCATAGATTTCGCGCGGGCCATGACCGAAGTGATGCACGACAATCCGATCCTCATCGAAATGACGCGCGGGAGCCTCGTCGAGAGCAGCCATTGCGGCGCCATCGCCGTCGCCGCCGCCGATGGGCGTCTCTTGCTCGCGCTGGGCGATGTGGCGCGCCCCATCTTTCCGCGCTCTGCCGTCAAGGCCTTGCAGGCCATTCCGCTGATCGAGAGCGGCGCGGCCGACGCGTTCGGTCTCGGCCGGCCGGAACTCGCTATCGCCTGCGCCTCGCACAGCGGAGACGCGGTTCACCTCACCGCGGTGCGCGAGCTGCTCGCCAAGGCGGGTCTGAACGAAAGTCAACTCGCCTGCGGGGTCCATTGGCCGATGAGCGAGCGGGCCTCGCGGGAGCTGACGCGCGCGGGCCAAAGCCCAACGGCGATCCACAATAATTGCTCCGGCAAGCATGCCGGAATGCTTGCCACGGCACTCCATCGCGGGCTCGATCCAAGCGACTATGAGCGGCCCGAGCATGGGGTGCAGGAGGAGATCAGGCGAATCATTTCAGAGATTTGCGGCGTCGAATTGGAGCGGGAAGAGATGGGGATCGACGGTTGCTCGGTGCCAACCTTTGCGTTTCCCCTCGCGGCGCTTGCCCGAGGCTTCGCGCGGCTGGCAAGCGGCAAAGGGCTTTCCCCAACGCGGGCAGCGGCGGCGCGGCGGCTCATGGCTGCCTGCTTCGCAAACCCGGTCCTGGTGGCGGGTGAGGGGCGTTTCGACACCATCGTCATGCGTGGGCTGGCCGGGTCCGTCTTCGTCAAGGGAGGCGCCGAAGGCGTCCATTGTGCCGCCTTGCCCGAGCTTGGGATCGGTATCGCGGTGAAGATCGACGATGGCACCAAGCGGGCCGCGGAAACGGTTTTCGCCTTGCTGCTCGCCAAGCTCGTCGTCGGCGCCGACCAGGTTCTTGCCGGGGAGCTTCAGGGCGAGATCCGCAACTGGCGCGGTTTTAAGGTGGCGGAGCTGCGCGCAAGCCCGGCGCTCAACGCGGCGCTCGCGGCATTGTCCCGCCCAAATGCAGCCTCCGCCGCGCCAGCGCCACGTTGATCGGATATGACGAAACAAAGCGATCCAAAGTTCCTTGCGGAGAGGAGTCAGGCTCATGATCTCATCTAATGATCTGCGTCAGTGGGCGGTGAAATCGGTCGGGCTCGCGCTATTGATTTTCGGAGCCATCCCGTCACTGCCGGCCGTGGCGCAAAGCTCCCCGGGCGGACAGCTCAGTTGCGACGTCAGGGGCGGCGTGGGCTTTATCATCGGCTCCTCCAAGGCTCTTGACTGCGTCTTTTCGCCGAATAGCGGTGGACGGGAATATTACGCAGGTACCATCAACAAATTCGGCCTGGACATCGGCTTCCAGCGCCGCGGCACCATCCTCTGGGCCGTGCTTTCGCCCAAGCTCACGCTCGGGCCCGGCACGCTTCAGGGCAAATATGTGGGAGGCACGGCGCAGGTGGTGGCGGGCGTCGGCGCGAGCGCCAACGCGCTCGTCGGCACCAATAAGGTCGTGCTAAACCCGCTCAGCGGCGGCGGCGCCACGGGTTTGAATATCGCCGCAGGAATCGCCGGCCTCGAGCTTGTCTATATCCGTGGGCGGTGAGGACAGGATCGATCGAGGGAGGAAAAGGATCATGGGTCTGATTGAGTGCTGGCGGCGCAAGTCCATAGCCATCTCCGCCGCCGCTATCCTATTGGCGTCGCTGGCAGGGACCGCGTCCCTCGCGCAGCCGATCACCCCGCCGGGGGGCCAGCTCAAATGCGACGTCTCAGGCGGCCTGAGCTACATCGTGGGCTCGAGCCGGGCGCTTGATTGCGTCTACACGCCAAACGGCTTTCCCCCCGAATTCTACAGGGGGAGCATCAACAAGATCGGCATCGACATCGGCTTTCAAAGGTCCGGTGTGATCGTTTGGGCGGTGCTGTCGCCCGGCCTGACTAATGGCCCTGGCTCGCTGTCCGGCAACTATGTGGGTCTCTCGGCCGAGGTGGCTGCCGGGCTCGGCGCCGGCGCCAACGCGCTGATCGGCGGCAACAAGGTCGTGCTCCAACCGGTCAGCGTCAGCGGCAATATCGGCATCAACCTTGCCGCTGGGATCGGCAATATCAGCCTGACTTATGTGGGGGGCGCCGTTCCGGTGATCCGCGAATACGTTCCGTTCGTGCCGCAATAACGCGGGCTCAGCGCGCGACGTTCGAATAGACGGCGAGATTGGGGAACGCCTCCGCGCTCTCGCGGGCGAGGTCGGGGCCGGTCGGCGTCGGTCCGTTCATGGCGCGGATGGCGCCATCCTTCGTCCCGCTGATCAAATTGTCGGTGATCAGCGCGGTGCCCGCGGAGCGAGCGATGGAGACACCGATGCCGATATGCGCGTTGCGGATGAGATTGTCCGTGACGCTTACGTCGCGGAGATAACTGCCCCAGCCGACGGAGATTCCGAAGCCAGGAGCATTCTCGATGACGTTGCCGCTGACCACGGTGTCGGCCTCGATGGAAATGCCGTTGCCGCGGGAATCGGCATCCTTGCGGAAAAACAGGTTGCGAATGAGGTTGCCCTGAACGACGGCAAGGCTGCCGCCCTCATTGAAGTTCTTCACCGAGATGCCGGTCGCCGCCTTGTCGATGAGATTGCTGGCGATCACCGCCCCCTCGAAGGCGAACTCGGTATAAAGCGCGACCTCGCCAGACCTCGCGCAAGAGTTGCCGATTATCTGGCAGTTGGAGCCGGAATTGGAGCGGATCGCCGAGAAGGCGCAATCGGCGATGCGGTTGGCGCTGACCAGCACCGAGCCCGCGCGGTAAACATTCACCCCATTGCCGTTCTGGCCGCTGCCGCCGCTCTTGGCGGCAATCCGCTCGATGCGGTTGGCGGTGACGAGGGTGCCGTCCTCGCCGGGCTCGGAGCGCCAGACGAGGATGCCGTTGTCGCCGCAGTCGTGCACATGGTTATGGGAGAGCTCGAGCCCTCTTGCGTCCACGCTCAAGAGTGCCGCTTTTCGGATGTCGCCGAACTCGCAATCGCTGACGCGCCCGGACATGCGCCGAAGCACGACGCCATCCTCGGTCGAGCCGATGAACCGGCAATTCGAGATCGCAAGATGATCCACTTCGGTGGCCCCAAGAAGCGCGCCGTCTTGGCCGAGGGGCTTTTCCGTGCCATCGAGCACCAGGCCCTCGAGGCGAACTTCCTTGGCTTGGTCGATGCCGAGCAAGGTGCCGCCGCCGCGATAGCGCAACACCGATCGGCCCGGCACGCCCTGGATTTGGGTGCCGGACTTAAGCCCAAGCCGGCTCGTCGAGTAGACCCCAGCGGGCAGGAACAGAGGGGTGCCGGACTGCGCCGCCGCGTCGGCAGCCTCTTGCAGGATCGCCGTCTGGTCGATGGCGCCGCCGCCCGGCACTACGCCGAAGGTGCTGACGGGTTGGGGGATATCCGTCTCCCCGGCATCGCCGGCGCGGGGGCCGGCGACAAGGCCAACCCCAAGGCCTAGCCCCGCGAGCATCATTTCTCGACGGCCAACCTCCATGGATCATTCTCTCCCAGCATAGGATCGGTGCTTCGAGCGCGAGATAGGAGCCAATCTAGCCGATGGCCTCGTTCCGTCGCGCGTCTCCACGACCGCAAGGAGGTAGCGCAGGATTGCGTCGGCGCCGCGCAAAAGCTCTGCTTCACCTAATGGACCGCCTTGGTGAGGCCCTGGCGGAACGTGCACGAACACGACGTCGCAGCGCTTTGCTTGGCGCCCCGCCCATTCAAGCGAGAGATAGTAAAGAAAATTGCAGAGATAGGTGCCGGCGGAACGGGAGGTGGCGGCGGGGAGGCCATGCTTACGCAGGTGCTTGGCGAGGCTCGCCGAGGAAAGCGCCGTGTCGAGACGCTCTTGCCCATGCTCGAGGATGATGCGCGACATGAGCCGGACCCCTCGTGCATCGTCCTTGGCTCCAACCCGGTTGTGAGCGGAGCGCTCGATGCGGAAACCGCGGGCCCGGTTGCTCAAGCCGAAATGCAAGATCAAGCGAGGCTCATATTGGTTGAGGAGATTGGGGCCCAGCGCCCCAACCGCTGCCCATTCGGTGGGTAACACCTGCGCATGGAGCTTGCAGCCAAGACGCGACGAGGGAGAGGCCGCCGCGAGGCTCTCGACGAGCCACGCCGACACATTCTCGGTAACGCCGGGAAAAGGACCGAACCCCGTGATGAGCAAGCTAAGCGGGTGCATGGCAACCGATTGAACGACGGCCGATTGACGGAAACGGCGTCTGGATGGACCCCGATATGAACAAATGCGCGGAATATGTAGCAGTCTCACCTCTAGCTAGGTCTAGGTTGGGGACTCATTCAAATCCACTGACACATGATGGCGGCGAGTGCGAGTGCTGAGAGGTAGTTTTGGGCGTGGCGATCATATCGGGTTGCGATGCGTCGCCAGTTTTTCATCCCCGAGATCGTGGCTTAAGCGATTAGATATAACATCTGAACCTCGTTCGATGCGCTTTGAAAGCTAGTCCATAAGCGAATGCTATACGGCCCCCTTTGACGACCGCGTAGATCGCCGGGATCACCACAAGCGTGAGTACGGTCGAAGAGACCATGCCCCCAATCATGGGCACGGCGATGCGCTGCATCACCTCAGCGCCCGTTCCGTGGCTCCACATGATGGGCAGCAGGCCAGCCATGATAGCGGCCACGGTCATCATCTTCGGCCGCACACGCTCCACCGCACCAGACATGATGGCGGCGTAGAGGTCGTCGCGAGTAAAGACGCGTCCTTCAGCCTCGCGTTTGGCCTTGAGCTCCGTCAACGCATTGTCGAGATAGATTAGCATGACCACGCCGGTCTCTGCGGCGACGCCGGCAAGGGCGATGAAGCCGACCGCGACCGCGACTGAGAGATTGTATCCGAGCCACCACATGAGCCAAAAGCCGCCGGCCAGCGCGAACGGAACCGAGAGCATAACGATCAGTGTCTCCGTGATGCGCCGGAAGTTCAAATAGAGCAGCAGAAAGATGATCAGGAGCGTCACGGGAACGACGATCTTGAGCCGCGCCTTGGCGCGCTCCAGATATTCGAACTGTCCGCTCCAAATTGCGTAAGTGCCTGGTGGAAAAGTCACTTCGGCAGCGACGGCCTTCTGCGCGTCGGCAACGTAGCTGCCGATGTCACGGTCGCGAAGATCGACATAGATGTAGGTAGCGAGCTGCGCGTTCTCGGTGCGGATGCTGGACGGCCCTTGGTCCAGACTCACTTTGGCGACCTCGCGGAGGGGAATTGTGCCCCCATCTGAGGTTGGGATCAGCACTTGATCCGCAATGGCTTGCGGGTCGCTGCGATAGTCGCGCGGATAGCGGATGCTGACGGTATAACGCTCGCGCCCCTCCACGGTCGTGGTCACGGGCTCGGCGCCGAGCGCCATGGCGATCACGCTCTGCACGTCTCCAACCATCAACCCATAACGGGCGAGTTGCGCCCGGTCCGGGTCGACATTCAGGTAGTAGCCGCCGATGGCGCGTTCGGCATAGGCGCTTGAGGTTCCCGGCACTTTGCGGATCACAGCCTCGATCTGACGCGCGACCTTGTCGATCTCGGCCAGATCCTTGCCCAGCACCTTGACGCCAACCGGTGTGCGGATACCGGTCGACAGCATGTCGATGCGCGCCTTGATGGGCATGGTCCAGGCATTGGAGACGCCGGGGAATTGCAGCGATTTGTCCATCTCGGCCGTGAGCTTGTCCACGGTCATGCCCGGACGCCACTCGCTCTCCGGCTTCAGATTGATCACGGTCTCGACCATTTCGGTTGGGGCTGGGTCTGTCGCCGTCGAGGCGCGGCCTGCTTTTCCCCAGACGGATGCGACCTCGGGGAAGGATTTGATGATCTTGTCCTGGGTCTGTAGCAGCGCGGCGGCCTTGGTGACCGAGATGCCAGGTAGCGTGACCGGCATGTAGAACAGCGTTCCCTCGTTGAGGGATGGCATGAACTCGCTGCCGAGCTTGGAGGCTGGCCACAAGCTGATGCCCAGCACGACGACAGCGACCAGAATAGTTGCCGCCTTGAAGCGCAAAGCGAGCCTGATAATGGGGCGGTATGCCCAGATGAGGAATCGGTTCACCGGGTTCTTATGCTCGGGGATGATGCGGCCGCGCACGAACACCATCATCAGCGCGGGCACGAGCAGGACCGAAAGCAGCGCCCCCGCCGCCATGGTAAAAGTCTTCGTGAAGGCAAGCGGCTTGAACAGCCTGCCCTCCTGCGCCTCCAGCGTGAAGATCGGCAGGAAAGAGACGGTGATGATGAGCAGGCTGAAAAACAGCGCCGGCCCAACTTCGACGGCGGCCTCGATCAGCACCTCGCTGCGAGGCTTGCCCGGGGGCGCGCGTTCAAGCCGCTTATGCGCGTTCTCGATCATGACGATGGCGGCATCGACCATGGCGCCGATGGCAATGGCGATGCCGCCAAGGCTCATGATGTTCGAGCTTAGGCCCAACAGCCACATGCAGATATAGGCGATGAGCACGCCAAGCGGCAGAGTGATGATGGCGACGAACGCGCTGCGGGCGTGCAGGAGGAAGATCATGCAGACCAGCGCCACGATGCCGCTTTCCTCGAGCAAGGTCCGCTTCAGCGTGTCGATGGCGCGGTTGATCAGATCGGAACGGTCGTAGACGGGCTCGATAATGACACCTTTAGGGAGGCTCGGAGCGACCTCGGCGAGGCGATCCTTCACATGCTGGATCACCGACAGCGCGTTCTCGCCGAAACGCTGCAACGCGATACCGGAGACTACCTCGCCCTCGCCGTTCAACTCGGTGATGCCACGCCGCTCATCTGGCGTAAGCTCGACGCGGGCGACGTCTTTGAGCAACACAGGAACACCCTTGTCCGATTTGACCACGATCTGCTCGAGATCGGAGAGGCTCTTGATGTAGCCGCGCCCGCGGACGGCGAACTCGGTCTCGGAGACCTCGATAGTGCGGCCGCCGACATCCATGTTACTCTCCCGGATGACGTCTCTGATCCTGGACAGCGGGATGCCGAGAGCTTGCAGGCGCCGCGGGTCGATAACGACGCTGTATTGCTTGACGAATCCGCCGACGCTCGCGACCTCAGCCACGCCCTCCGCCTTGGCGAGCCCGAAACGGATGGACCAGTCCTGAAGCGTGCGCAGCTCGGCGAGGCTCTTCTGCGAACCGCGAACGACGTATTGGTAGACCCAGCCGACCCCGGTCGCATCGGGCCCGAGGCTCGGTGTCACGCCCGCCGGCAACCGGCGCGCGGCGGAACTCAGATATTCAAGCACACGGGAGCGCGCCCAATAGAGATCGGTACCGTCCTCGAAGATCACATAGACGAAGGAGACGCCGAAGAAGGAGAAGCCTCGTACCACCTTCGATTTTGGCACGGTCAGCATTGCCGTGGTCAGAGGGTAGGTGACCTGGTCCTCGACGACTTGCGGCGCCTGGCCGGGATATTCGGTGTAGACGATCACTTGCACGTCGGAGAGGTCCGGAATCGCATCGAGCGGCACGCGAGAGACGGCGTAGATGCCCGTAAGGGTCACGAAGATCGCCGCCAGCACGACCAGGAAGACGTTGCGGGCCGACCAGCGAATGACGGCGGCAATCATGGTTGAGACCCCTGCTGGCCGAAGGTCTGCAGCGCGGCTTTCAGATTGCTCTCGGCATCGATCAAGAAGTTCGCCGAGGTCACGACTTCGTCGTCCGGTTTCAGACCATCCATGATCTCGACATAGCCTCCGCCGCGACGACCGAGCTTCACCGCGCGGGGCTCGAAGCGGCCATCACCTTTTGCCACCAGAACGATTTGTCTGGTGCCGCTGTCGATCAC
>Ga0315295_10000299_pt1 | contig 41620 bp, 35 predicted proteins | sample YL17G14_0_MG_FD_204453 | JGI IMG/M metagenome (GOLD analysis project Ga0315295, IMG submission 204453) | Sediment microbial communities from Yellowstone Lake, YNP, Wyoming, USA - YL17G14_0 | ecosystem: Environmental > Aquatic > Freshwater > Lake > Sediment | place: USA: Wyoming | collected...
GCGAGATGATCCTCCACACTCTGGATACTTAAAGTGTAAAGATCCTCGGATCTTTCCTGATTGTAAGGCGTCATAAAGGAAAGTTATCAAACAGACTAACTATTTAAATAAACTGATTTTCAGGGCGTTTATTGTGATAAAACCCTGTTAGGAGGTCTTCTTCTTTAGAAGGATTACATTTTCGACATGATGAGTATGGGGAAACATGTCAACAGGCTGAATCCTGGCAACTCCGTAATATTCAGACATTAAGCTGATATCGCGTGACTGCGTTGACGGATTGCAGCTTATGTAAATGACCTTTCCAGGTGATGCATTTATTATCTGCTTAACGACATTCTCATGCATTCCTGCTCTTGGCGGATCGGTTATGATGACATCAGGTTTGCCATTTTCACTTATAAACTGTACATTAAGCAATAATCTTATATCTCCGGCAAAAAACTGTGTGTTATTAATGTTATTGATTTCAGAATTGATTGCTGCATCTTTTACTGCCTCATCAATATATTCAATCCCAATGACTTTTTTTGCAGAATCTGCTATAAAATTTGCGATTGTCCCGGCACCTGTGTAAAGATCATAAACGATCTCATTGCCTGTCAGAGCGGCAAATTCCTTTGCAACTTTATAAAGCCTCAGCGATTGTTTAGTATTTGTCTGGTAGAATGATTTTGGCCCGATCCTGAATTTGAGTCCCTCCATCTCTTCAAGCAGATAGTCTTCACCTTTGTAAAGCACAGGTACCTGGTCAGCGAGTGAATCATTCCGTTTTGTGTTAATAATATAAAACATGGAACATATCTGAGGAAATTCCGAAGTAAGAAAATCCAGCAGCCCCTCTATCCTCTCCTTTTCATCAAGGTAAAATACAACGATAACCATTACTTTGCCATTGCTCGTGTTGCGGATTATCAGGTTCCTCAGAAATCCGCTTTGCTGACGCAGATTGAAAAATGCCAGTGATTTCCTGTGGGCATATCTCCTTACTGCATCACGTATTGCATTTGATGGCTCAGGCTGAAGATGACACTCCCTGATATCGAGAACCTTATCAAAAAGACCAGGGATATGAAATCCCAGGGCATCCTCATGTCTATGATCATTGTCAGAAATCATTTCTTCCCTTGTAAGCCAGCGTCTGTCTGAAAATGTGTATTCAAGCTTATTCCGGTAAAAGAAAGTTTCAGCAGAACCTAAAATCGGATCTGGTTCAGGTATCTCCACTTTCCCAATCCTGACAAGGTTATCCTTTACTTGTTTTTCCTTGAACTTGAGCTGCTTATCGTATGGAAGATGCTGCCATTTACAACCGCCGCATATACCAAAATGAGCGCACCTCGGCTTGATCCTGTCAGCAGAGTATTCATGGAATCTTATTACTGTGCCTTCCATGTATTTACTTCTCTTTTTCCTAATACGGATGTCGACCAGATCTCCGGGAATGAGCATCGGGACAAAAACAACCTGATTATCGATTCTGGCAATTGCATTTCCTTCGGCCCCGATATCCGTTATTCTTACCTTGTTGAGCAATGGCATTTCTTTCTTTCGTCCCAATTGTGATGATTATTAAAATCAGCTAAACCTAAATCTATTTTTTTATTCCTACCTCAGACTCATGAGAAACTGCAATCCTTTTATCATGGCCGGAATAACAGCATCGCCATGATCAAGTCCAGGAATGATCTCTTTACTGCACGTCTGCAGCGAAGTTCCGGCCTGGATCATGGCATTGTAAATGCTTTCTGTTGTTAAAGGATCAACTGATGTATCGCCGCCCCCGTGAATAAGGAATAAAGGTACTGCAGTATTCCAGCCAGCTATGCTGTTTCTGGCAAAGGATGTCCTGACAGAAGCGTATTTTGCCTCCGACCTGAAGCCCGAGAGAAAACCATCTGTGAAAAGTCCAGGGATTGAGGTGGTCAGCTGTTTATTTATCTGGTCAGAGGTTAAAGAACCTGAATACAGGTTACCAAGCCTGGAAGCATAAGGCTCTTTCAGAATATCTGAAACAGGATTGGTAAACTGATCGTACTCAGAATAAGCATTTATGATATATCCGATATAAACGGGCATCGGATAGGAACTCAGACCTGTCATTGACCCGAAAAGAATATTCAGATCATAAGGACCTGCGCCGCATACACTTCCTTTAAGAGTGAACTCGCCGGAATAATCCTTTTCAAGAGCCTCGTGCAGTGCGAGGGTAGCCCAGCCGCCCTGTGAATACCCGGCCAGGTAAACGGCATCCTTAATTGTCAGGTCCGGAAGTTCTTCAGGATCCATCTCTTTGACAGCAAAAAGCATGTCAACTATTGATCTCACCGTTGGTTCCTTGATCAGATACGGATGAGGGATATCCGATGATTCACCGAATCCCGGATAATCCGGTATAACAAGCACATACCCCATTGCAGCGATAACTTCCACAAACTGGTAAGAAGGATTGCCAGGATACTCACTTGGTGAATAATCATTAACAGTATTGGTGCCATTCTGAAAACTAAGCAGAGGGTAATCTCCCTTGTCTGAAGGAACACAGACCAGCCCTGAGGCATTTATTACCTTTTCATTTACTTCTGTTCTGTAAACCACCTTATAAATATCAACCGGATGAGATATAAGCGGTTTAAGGTCACTCAACTCAGGGTAAGCAGCAGATGCTATATCAAGAAGAGTATTTATATATGCTGTCGTATATGTGGTAATATATTCCTTGGAAACAAAATGGTCATATTCCGGCTCCCCGCTTTTATTGCACGAAGAGACAACTGAAATAATTACAGAAAGATACAGCAGAGCACCGATTAGGCATTTGATCGTTTTCATCCTGGCAAAGATAACTTTTATCGGGAGAATCACTTCTTCACAGGCTCCTGTACTTTTCATATATTTGCGCTTAATATTTTTTGTATGGTTTCTGTACAGGATATTTCAGTTTCATTCGGTAGTTTCGATTTATTGAGCAACATCTCGTTCCTGATAAATGAACAGGATCGCATCGGTCTTACCGGAAAGAACGGTTCCGGAAAAACAACTCTTCTCAGAATAATCTCAGGGATCCAGAGCCCTACAAAAGGGTTGGTTGATATGTCGAAAGAAGTCTCTATCGGTTACCTTCCCCAGCAGATGACCGTCGACGATTCGACAACCGTTATGAATGAAACACTTACGGCTTTTGCCGGCCTGATTAGCCTGTCGCAAGAAATTGAAAGATGCAGCATGGAGATAGCTGACAGGGATGATTATCATTCTGCAGAATATTTGAAGCTGTGTGACAGGCTGACCGAAACAGAGGAAAAATACCGGATCCTCGGCGGTGACAACTATCTGGCTGACGCTGAACAGACCCTTACCGGACTTGGTTTTGAGAGGAAAGACTTTAACCGGCCTACCAGTGAATTGAGCGGAGGGTGGCGCATGAGGATTGAGCTTGCAAAACTGATCCTCAGAAAGCCGTCACTTTTTCTTCTTGATGAACCTACTAACCACCTCGATATAGAATCAATCCAGTGGTTCGAAAGCTTTCTTGCAGGATATTCCGGAGCAGTGATGATGGTTTCGCACGACCGTGCTTTTCTAGATAATGTAACTAACAGGACAATTGAGATTTCACTTGGGAAAATCTATGACTACAAGGTTTCGTGGTCAAAATATGTCATTCTCAGGGAAGAGAGAAGAACTCAGCAGATAGCTTCGTTCAGGAACCAGCAGAAGATGATTGAAGATACAGAGAAATTTATTGAACGATTCCGATACAAAGCTACAAAAGCGGTTCAGGTCCAGTCGAAAATCAAGCAGCTCGACAAGATTGAAAGGATCGAGGTCGATGAGGAAGACACCAGTGCGATGAACCTAAGGTTCCCGCCGGCTCCCCGTTCTGGTACTGTTGTCGTGGAAGCGGAAAACCTTTCCAAAAGCTATGGTTCTCTCAATGTTCTGAACAAAATTTCCATTACGATCACCAGAGGAGAAAAAGTCGCTTTTATCGGCCGTAACGGTGAAGGAAAAACAACTTTCTCAAGAATAATAATCGGAGATCTCGATTATGAGGGATCTCTCAAAATCGGACATAATGTCAAAACAGGATACTTTGCGCAGAATCAGGATGAACTGCTGGACGAGAATTCAACTGTTCTTGATATAATTGATTATGTTGCCAAGGGAGAAATAAGGACAAAGATCCGTGATATGCTCGGTGCTTTCCTTTTCAGAGGCGAAGATGTTGATAAAAAAGTCAGAGTCCTGTCAGGAGGAGAAAGATCGAGGCTTGCGCTTGTAAAACTTCTTCTCGAACCATGTAATCTGCTCGTTCTGGATGAACCGACGAACCATCTCGATATGCGTTCAAAAGATATCCTGAAACAGGCCCTGATCAAATATGATGGCACACTAATTGTGGTTTCTCATGACAGAGATTTCCTCGACGGCCTTGTGGCAAAAGTCTATGAGTTCAGGCATAACAGGATAAAAGAAAATATCGGTGGAATTTATGATTTTCTGAGGAAGAAAAAGATTGTAAACCTGAGAGATATTGAAAAAAGGGATAAAGTAACCAGAGAGATCAAAGGTGATGATTATACATCGAACAAGCAGAAATACCTTGAGAAGAAAGAATATGACAGATCGCTGAGGAAACTTAGGAAAAGACTTGAAGATTCTGAAAGACAGATAGAAAGAATGGAACTTGAGTTATCGGCTATGGATAAAGAATTAATGACAACATCCAGCTCCTCGGAAAGTGCCGGGATATACAGGAAATACGAAGATCTCAGGAACCAGCTGAATGAAGAAATGAATAACTGGACTCTCTATTCACATGAGGTTGATGAATTTTTAAAAAACAACGGCTGAATATGGAATACCCGATGCTTGAAAAGGAATACCCGGTTCATGTTTATGAAACAGGACCTGATAATAATCTCAGCCTTTTGAATTCCGAATTGGCGGGTGAAAAAGCATTCCCCCGGAATGCAATGAAACTTGAACCTGCTGTTGAAAATGGCCGTAACACGTCCCCATTCCATGTAACAATAAGCGATCTTGACATCAATCTGCATACCAATATGTCAAGGTATCTCAAATGGGTAACTGACAGTTACGACCTGGATTTCATTCTTAATAATGTTCCTTTATCTGCTGAAATAAATTATCTTGCCGAATCACGTTTCAACGACAGCATTGCCATAACAATATCGGAGGAGAGTAACAACAGCAATGTACTAAATCATTCAATAATGAGGACATCGGACAATACTGAGCTTTGCAGGGTAAGGATAAACTGGAAAAAGAATCATATCTAACAAATTAATTATACAGGAAAATGAACCGGAAAAGTTCTTTCAGAAAATACAATATTCTGTTTTACACCGGATTATTTTGCATGGTGCTTTTATCATGCACAACCACAAAAAAAGCAGCTGTCGATTTAAAGGATCTTTCCTATTTATACAATCCGACAAAAAGCTCTATAAAGCCACGTTTCAGTGTTTTTAATGAAACAGATGCATCGTCAGTTCTGTCAGTCAAGTTTTTTGCGACGGACTTGTTTTTCTCAGAGGCAAACCCACAAGGTGTTCCCATGGCTCAGATACTCATAACAGCTAAATTGTATAACATTACAAATGAAAGAATTCTGGCCGATACTGCTTTCATCGATGCTAATATTGTAAAGGAGGCCTCGCGCCAGGAATATGTTTATAAACTGTCACTTAAAGTCGGACATGGTGAAGATTATATTGCTGAAGTAAAGCTTCTTGACAAGTTGCGGGCCGAGGTCATACAATCATTCGTAACCTTCAATACCCGATCTAATAACAATAAATATAATTTCATTGCCCGCGGACACATCTTTAAAAATGAACTTTTTAATCCGGTTGTCAAAGTTAATGAATATGTAAATCTTCTTTATCCTTTAAGGCCAATAGACAGTTTGTACATCTCTTACTATAAGCCTCTGAATGAGGTGCCTTATCCCCCTTCGATGCTGCTGCCTGAAAAAATCATTGATTATGAGCCTGATACAGTTGTCGCCCTTCCCTATTCAGACACATTGCCTCTCATGCTTCCAAAAGAGGGTGTTTATTTCTGCACACCTGAAAGAGACTCAGAAGAAGGATACACCTTTTTCAATTTCGGAGAGACATTCCCTTCGATGACGGTCCCGGCAATAATGATTAAACCTCTTGCTTATCTTGCCTCGGAAGAGGAAATGAATGAAATGCTTTCTTCGGCACGACCCAAGGTTGCACTCGATGAATTCTGGATAAAGTGCGGCGGAAATATTGATAAATCAAGAGAACTGATACGTATTTATTATACAAGGATCCTCTATTCAAACTATTATTTCACATCGTTCAAAGAGGGCTGGAGAACTGAGAGAGGAATGATCTATACAATTTATGGTCCTCCGGACAAGGTGTATAAAAATTCAGAGGAGGAAAGCTGGGGATACCGGAGACCTGTATTAAAATCTTCATGGGGTGGAAGATACCATCTTAAGGAGCAATATCTTTTTTTCAATTTCAGAACCAGACAAAACAAATTCTCCGATAATGATTTCTACCTGAGCAGGAATGAAACTCTTGTAACTTACTGGGATAAAGCGATTGCCAGCTGGAGAAAAGGTATAGTTTTCCGTCTTGATAATCCTGAAGATTTATAGTTTTTCTAAAGTGAAAGAATCAGATTGCATTTATGGACTCAGGGCAGTTATTGAGGCTGTCAGGGCAGGTAAGCAGATCGACCGCCTGCTTATAAAACAGGGCTTGCAGGGCGCTTTATATCATGAATTAATGATTGAGGTGCGGAATCATAATATTGCTTACCAGATAGTGCCTCTTGAAAGGATTGAACTGGTTACGCGGAAAAATCATCAGGGTGTTTTAGCCTGGGTCTCACTTATTGAATTTCAGTCGATTACAAATCTCCTGCCAATGATCTTCGAGAAGGGAGAAGATCCTTTGATTATCGCTCTTGACGGGGTCTCGGATGTAAGGAATTTCGGAGCAATAGTAAGGAGTGCCGAATGTCTTGGGGCTCATGCAGTTATTATCCCCGAAAAAGGTTCAGCAAGGATCACAGCCGATGCCATCAAGACATCCGCAGGAGCCCTGCATTCCTTTCCGGTTTGCAGGGAAAAAAGTATTGTAAGATCTGTGGAGTACCTTAAGGAATCAGGACTTAAAGTCATAACCGCTGGTGAGAAATCGGGTTCTCATATTTCTGAAGCGGATCTGAAAGGCCCTGCTGTTCTGATAATGGGCTCGGAAGATAAAGGAATAAGCCGTGAATTAATTTTGTTATCTGATCAACAGGTCATGATCCCCATGAGAGGAGAAATAGGATCCCTCAATGTATCTGTAGCCGCAGGTATTCTTCTTTATGAAATTACCAGGCAGCGGTTACTTTGATCATCCAATAATATTCAGTATTCTCTGATCGAGCATAACCTGGTCAGCCGTAAATGAAGCCAGTCCTGCAAGATTCAGCAGAGTATCCGGAGCAATTTTGCCATCAGCTATTTTCTTTTGCCACTTCGAAAAAACAGGGATTTTCCCATCGCTGGCAATTGTTGCTTTTTCTTCCTTTGAAAGCGAAGGGAACATATCTTCACAGCCCTCCTCATGAGCAATGTGTATAAGTTCCGGACCCGTCAGAGGCAGCTTCTGGTCAAGTCTCTGTGCAAGGCTGAGAACTTTGTCATCAACCTCCCAGAATTTTTCTATCCTGGCATCCTTTGCTGAAGGGAAAAGACTGACGTCGTAGTTCTCATGAGTCCGTATTGAAAATTTGCCCGTCATGGATTTTCTTCCGGCAGCTGCAACTTTCGGGGGCATTGTAAATACATCGGTTCCTGCAAGCAGTTCAATCTGATTGTAATGCCGAAGGCTGGCAGCTATTAATTTCGTCTGCCATACATTTTGTGCAGAAAATGCAGTGACCCAGTTCTGGGAAGAAATAACAGCCATTTCACCGGCGCCTGATCCGTCTCCAAGTTTATTATCCATCATAAATGCCCCTATCCTTCCGAGAAATACATTGAGATAATCGGGCTGCGCCGTCCTGGTCGCAATAACATTTTGCCGGGCGCTGAATTCTAGTGTGAAGTTAACCCTTACACCAGCTTCCTTTAAGCGTCTTGCTCCTATAAGGCCTTCAGAGGTATACGGGACTTTGACAATAAACTGGTCCGGACAGATTTCATGGTACCTTTTGCCATAGTATTCGATAGCCTTTATATCATGGGCCGTATCAGTATGAAGTTCCACACTGACAAATCCGCCGAATTTCGAAGCAAGCCTTAATCCGTGCCTTGCATTCAGCATGAAAGCTATCTCCTTTACTTTTGTCTCGAGAGGCAGCTCATGAACAATATGTTTGGCTTCGGAAATGAAGATATCATAGATCCCTTTTTGTATCTCATTGTTGAGCAGGGTGTTATTCGTAGTCAGAGCACTCATTTCAGCCGACCAGTTTGTCTCAGCTTCTTCAATGTCGCCAGTATCAAGCCATAGTTCGGTACCCGTATCCCTGAGGGATTGCCAGAAAGGATCCTTTTTCCCGTTTATGTGTTTTTCGTTCAGATTTGCCCAGAGAAAATCGCTTATTCGTGTGTTCAGGTCAGCCATTGTAATTAATATTTGTTGTAAAACACTTAAGGCTTAAATTTGTTTCCGGTAATTTTATTAGGCCGCTGCAAAATTATACAAATTCTTTATCCGTAGTGATGAATATTATTAGCTTTATGAAACAATATTTAAAACAGACTCCTAATGAGAATACTTTTGGCTTTTGTATTGACAATGTGTACATTGTCATCATCCGGACAAAATATTTTTGAAAATTATTTCATTGATAAAGTACTGCGGTTTGATTTTATGCTTGCAGGAAACAGTCAGAAAACAGTTGTCTATCCGGTTGGGATGAAAGAAGAACCTTTTTTTGCCGGATCGCGCGAGAGTCTTGTTGATCCGTTTGATTACGGGAATTTTAAATATGAAGTTTTTGATGACACTGAAAACAGACTGATCTATTCACGAGGATTTTGCACACTTTTCCAGGAATGGCAAACCACATCTGAAGCCAAATCAATGGAACGCAGTTTTTATGAAGTGGCTACCATGCCTTTCCCGAAAAACAGAGTCCGTTTTGTTCTGAGTCTGAGGGAACGCAACGGAACTTTCACAAAACTGTTCGAAACCGTTATTGATCCAACTGACTATTATATAAGAAAAGAGAAGCCTGTAAATGCTGCCGTTACGAAAATATACGGCCCGGGCACTCCTCAGAAATGCGTCGACCTTGCATTTGTGGCTGAGGGCTACACTGCTGATGAAATGGGTAAATTCAGGGATGATGTAAAGAAAATGGCAGATGTTCTTTTTTCAGAAGCTCCTTTCAGCGATTACAGGGACAAAATAAACATATGGGCTGTTGAGGCTGTTTCAGCTGCTTCCGGAACAGATATTCCGGGCGACAGGATATATCTTAACACAGTGCTGAATTCAAGTTTCTATACTTTCGGCACCGACCGCTATCTAACAACACAGGATATTAAGTCTGTGCACGATTATGCTGCAGTGGCTCCCCATGATAATATAATTGTACTCATTAACAGCAACAAGTATGGGGGCGGAGGTGTATATAACTATTATAGTGGCACCACGGCGGGACACCCGCTTTCACCAAAAGTATTCATACATGAATTCGGTCATGGTTTTGCAGGTCTGGCTGATGAATATTATTCCTCAGATGTTGCTTATGATGAATTTTATCCTTTGAATGTCGAACCGTGGGAACCGAACATAACCACAATGGTAAATTTTGACTCAAAATGGAAAGAAATCGTAGCAAAAGAGACTCCCATGCCGACTCCGGCTGAGGAGAAATACAAGAATACGTTAGGACTGTTCGAAGGAGGAGGCTATTCAGCGAAAGGGATCTTCAGACCTGAAATGGATTGCCGGATGAAAAGCAACGGACCGAAAGGATACTGCACTGTGTGCCGTGAGGCAATAAAAAAGATGATTGAATTCTATATTAAATAAGCCCATCCCCTTGCCCCTTCCCTTGTTAACCTTCTTAACCCTACCTCCATATCCTCCCAGCAGTCTGGCTCCTCGCTAAAATAGCCCACAGGACTATTTCTTAACGCTCGGCCCTGCTTAAGCATAAGGGGAGGAGTGAAAAGAAAGTATAGTATAGACTTACACCCTTCCCCTTAAATTTAAGGGGAAGGGATGGGGTTAGGGTTGTACCTTATTTGCTTTTTCTGTCAATCAGGTAGAACAGAACAAGAGCAAGCCCGCCGAAAATAAAGATCATCGAAAAATACCCGGCCTCTTCAGAAGGAAACAGAGCAGCTGATTCCAGGATTGCACCGGCAATAATTCCAAGACCGATCCCCATGAAAAGCATCCCGATCTTGAGAGCGAATTTACCCCAGTTAATAAGACTCTTACCTTCCTTTCCGGTATTGAAAAGGCTGGCTTCCGCACCTTTTTCAATCAGCGCCAGACGCTCCTTGTTGCGTGTTGTATAATGAACATACATAATACCGAAAACTGTTGCGAAAAGAGCAATAAAAGCAATTAGTGTTTCCATGACTTTTTTAATTTGGTTTAACAGAATTTTACCCTTTAGACACAGGCTTATATCATCCGGTTACAGAATCAGAAAGATATTTTGTGATTTTATCAGGTACTTCTCAGGTGCCGGGTTCTAGGTGCTTGGTGCCTGGTGTTTAAACCACCCGGCAACCAGCAACCAGCACCATTAAATATTTTTTCATCAAATAATCTTCTCTGATCCGGTAACCAATTCATAACTTTGAGCGTCAAACAGCCGGAATGGATCCTAAAGACGACATATTTTATATCGGACAGGTGCTTAAGGGGAAGATTAATGCCTTTTCTTATCTTGTTGATAAACATAAAGATAAAGCCTACAACCTGGCTTTCAGGATCTGCGGAAACCGTGAAGAGGCTGAAGAAATCGCCCAGGATGCATTCCTGAAAGCTTACAGATCGCTGAAAACTTTCAGGATGAAAAGCAGTTTTGCCACCTGGCTCTATAGAATTGTATACAATACTGCGATCTCGCTTGTAAGGACCAGGAAGATCAGGGTTCTTTCCGTTGAGGAGTTTCCGGCTGATGCAGTTGATTTTCTGGGCTTCAGCAGCAGCCAGGAAGAGGCAGATGATGATTACAGGAATTCCCTTATAAACTTTGCGCTTCAGAAGATCTCTGAAGAAGAGAGAGGACTTATAACTCTTTTTTATTATAATGAACTGGATACGGAAGAGATCTCAAAGATCACTGGCATTGGCAGGTCGAATATTAAAGTAAGACTTTTCAGAGCCAGGCAAAAGATGACTGAGATCATAAGAAAAGTTGAAATGAAAAACGTTTTTTTACCATGAATAAGCAGGAGATAAATGATCACAATCTGCTGAGGAAATTTCTCAATCCTGAAAAGATAGAGAAAGCTCCTGAGGGATTTACTTCAAAAACCCTGACAAGGATCCAGATTGAAAGCCAGTCAGTTAATTTGAACAAAGGTTTCTTTGTAAAAAACAGGGTGCCGGTAATATCAGCCGCAATTACTGCGGGACTGATAATAGCTGCGATCACTATCCCAGCCGGTGAAACTGAATCTGTGGGTTCAACAATCTGGAAATATTTACAGGATCTGCATTTCACATTGCCGATCTTTAATCTGCCCGGATGGCTCTCTTACGCAATGATGGGTATCTTCTTACTGGGATTTTTTGACAGGGCTCTTTTTGGAATCTTCCATAAAAGGAATAACCCCTAAATCCCCCAGCTTTGCTTCGCTGAAGCTTCGCGAAAGCGAAGGGGGGACTTATTAATTCCAAGAATAAAAACCCCCCTTGGGGGGTAGGGGGTCAAACTTTAAGTACCTGTGAATTCAATCCTTTCGCGTTAAGCGATCTGCTCATCGCCTGAAGTACTTCCCTGATTCCCAGTTTAATTTCACAACTTCCTTTGAGATGTACAATAAGGGCACATTGTTCCGCCTGAACCGAATCATGTCCGCAAATTTCTACGAGGGATTTGATGACGTGATCGAATGTATTGATCTCATCATTATAAAGGATAAGCGAGTGAATTTCACCTTCTCTGCTCAGCCTGTCGCTCCTGTGTAATGTTTTTTCCTTCATCGCTATTTCTCAAAAAGTTGCTTAGCTGTCTCTACCGGGATCTCCTTGCTTCCCAGATATGCAGAAACTTTTGCATCACGGTAACCATTTCGTTTTAAAAGATCTGAATATTCAGAAGCACTCTCAAAAGTAATAAATTTTCCAATCAGATAAACAAATGTACCATTTTCAGCTGTAATTATTTCAAAACCACGGTTACCAGCCATCTTCCTGTAAACCTCTGCAGTTTCATCACCGACGGGTTTGACTGATCGTGTTACCTCGACCCTGAAAATCAGCGTCGAAGCAATTGTCCCTCCGGTTTTCTGGACCGGTGCAATTAGGATAAGCGGCTTCTGACCCCATTCATTTTCCATGAGTGAAGCTCTTTCAAGTGATACAGTTTTACCATAAAGGACTGCTGTTACAAACGAATCTTTGAATCCCATTTGCTTTACAGTTACGACTGACCGGCTTGCATCAGCCATCCTCCTGAACAGGCCGGCAAAGTATTTTGTCGATTCGGTCCCTGGTATTTTGAAGCCGGATACAGGGGATATACCTTTAAAGAAGGAAGGGTTCATTTGTTTGCTGAAAACTCCCACCTGTATACGGTAGACCAATCCAGCAGGTATTTCCGGATCCAATGAAATTTTCTGATTCCTTAATCGTGCAGGATCTGTTTCAATATTAAAAATGGAATAAATCTCTTCGCGTCTATTAGTCTCAGGTAATAAAGGTGTTACGGCAACTTCTTTCCTTACGGGAGGTTGGGTAATGGTATTGCCGAATTTTTCATCTGCCATCTTTTGATATTCAGCAGAGAGTGATTCCGTTTCTGAAATTCTGGATTTTGCAGCCTGCTTCTGTGAAGGAGGAAGTTTATCATATTCCTTACGGTACTCAGCAACAAGGACATTCAGCGAATCAGCTTTTACCTGGTATTTCATTGCTTCAGATAATACTTTATCATATGAAACAGGAACATCCTGTTTTTGGGGAATTGTTTTGACCGCAGGCTGAACAGTGGTCTTTTCTGCTGTGCTTCTTTCTGCTGATGTGTTTTGTCCGGGTCCTCCCCGTCTCTCCTTGCATTCCTGGATATATCCTGAAACGCTCAAATCTCTAGCTCTCTTTTTACCCGCTTTTTCTTCAAAATTATTATATGAGTCAATCGCATCCGGAAATCTTCCTGCCATCTGCTGCGACCTGCCAAGGTAAAACCATGCATCATCAGGGATACTTTTAATATCAAGAGAACCATTGAGTGCCTCCCTGAGAAATACAGAGGCATTTTCAGGCTCCCTGTTCATTTTTATAAGGCATACACCTGAATAATATTTATATAAGGGATCCTTTGAATATGCCTGTAAAAGGATTTCGAATTCCCTGAAGGCTTTTTCGTAATCTCCATTTGAGAAAGCATCCATCGCTGCCTGACGGGATGGCTTTTGCTGTGTTTCCTCAGAGTATAAATCAGTAAATGAAATATTTGAAGAAATTACAATAAATACCAGAACAAGACAAAATCTAATTTTCATCAAAGCTATTTTTTCAGTAACTACATCATTATCAATTTATTTCAATTCCATTTCATCTAATATCTTTTTGATATCAGAATGATATCATTTTGATATCATTCTGATATCACATTATAAATAATTTGTGTTAATAATAATTCTCCTGATATACTCAGAAAACGCTTCAAACTTCGTAAATTTAACCCTAATTACAAAATTCATACCATATGATACAGCTAAAAGAGGGAATGAAAGCCCCATCGTTCGAAGGCGCTGATCAGGACGGGAAAACAATAAAGCTAAGTGATTTTTCAGGGAAAAAGTTAGTTTTATATTTTTATCCCAGGGATAATACACCCGGATGCACAGCTGAAGCCTGCAGTTTCCGCGACAACTATGATGATTTTTTGAAAAAGGGATTTGCAGTGATAGGCGTCAGCATGGATAGTGAAAAATCGCATAAGGGATTTGCTTCAAAATATACACTCCCGTTTCCTCTCATTGCCGACACTTCAAGAAAGATACTGAATGATTACGGGGTCTACCGCGAAAAAAAGCTCTACGGTAAAACCTTCCTGGGTATCGTAAGAACAACATTTATAATTGACGGGAAAGGCATTATCGAAAAGATCATTTCAAAAGTCGACACAAAAAATCATTCAGATCAGATATTTAAAATGTATCAATAATAAAACCAATAATATGAGCAACGAAAGAAAAGAAATAAATAAGGACAAGCTTAAAGCGCTGGAAGTAACACTTGGGAAAATAGAGAAGGATTTCGGAAAGGGGACTATTATGAAGCTGGGCGATCATGCCATAGAAAATATCCAGGTCATATCGACTGGTTCCATAGGTCTTGATGCCGCACTAGGGATAGGAGGATTTCCAAGAGGACGTGTCATTGAGATCTATGGACCAGAAGCATCCGGTAAAACCACCCTGGCAATTCATGCAATCGCGGAAGCCCAGAAAAACGGAGGCATCGCAGCCATAATTGACGCTGAGCACACATTTGACAGGAATTATGCGGAAAAACTCGGGGTCGATGTTGAAAACCTTCTGATCTCACAGCCTGATAACGGCGAACAGGCTCTTGAAATAACAGATAATCTTATCAGATCAGGTGCGCTTGACATTGTTGTGATCGACTCGGTTGCCGCCCTTACACCAAAAGCTGAAATTGAGGGCGAAATGGGCGATCAAAAAATGGGTCTGCAGGCAAGGTTAATGTCGCAGGCGCTCAGGAAACTTACTGCAAATATCAGTAAAACAAATACTTCATGTGTATTTATTAACCAGCTCAGGGATAAGATCGGCGTGATGTTCGGCAATCCCGAAACTACAACAGGAGGCAACGCCCTTAAGTTTTACGCTTCAGTAAGGGTCGATATCCGTAGAACGAGCCAGCTTAAGGAAGGCGAGGAGATAATCGGCAGCCGCACCAGGGCTAAAATAGTGAAGAATAAGCTTGCCCCACCGTTTAGAAAAGCCGATTTCGATATTCTTTATGGGGAAGGGATTTCACAGCTGGGTGAAATTGTTGATCTTGGCGTTGATTTCGAAATAATTAAGAAAAGCGGTTCCTGGTTCAGCTACGGAGACACAAAGCTCGGACAGGGAAGAGATGCTGTAAAGCAGATCATTAAAGACAATCCGGAATTATATGATGAATTAAAGGCTAAAATCTCTGAGGCGCTCAAAAAATAATAACCCATTTTATCCGAAATCCCTTATGAAAAGATCTCTTTTTCTGCTGATGATCGCGATCATCCTCATTTCTGTTTCCTGTAAGCAGAAGACTCCCGTTGTTACTGCAGAACCGGTTGCTGAATTCAACAATCAGCTTACAGAAGAAGAAAAGGCAGGAGGAGTAATGACACCCGAAATAATGTGGAAATTCGGCCGCATTGGATCAATTGCCCTTTCCCCTGATGGATCGTCTGTTTTATTTACCGTAACTCATATAGACCTCCGGAGTGAAGCCAGGAAAACTGACATTTTCAAAATATCTTCCGGTGGAGGAGACCCAGTACAGCTTACTACGGAAGGAGGCAGTTCCCCGCAATGGTTTGACAGTGGCAAAAAGATTGCTTTTGTAAAGGGAAGCGATCTGATGACAATGAATCCTGATGGCTCTGAACAGAAAAAAATAGAAGGAATCTCTGACTTTGAGATATTCAATGTTTCTCCCGCCGGTAACAAAATTTACTTTACGAAAAGAGTCAAGCTTGATCAGACTGCAAACGAAAAGCATAATTTTCCAAATGCAAAGGTCAGAATTATTGATGACCTGATGTACAGGCACTGGAACGCATGGAGCGATTACTCATACAGCCATATATTCGTCGCATCATTCAACGGATCAGCTGTATCGGGGGAAAAGGATATTATGAAGGATCAGAAATTTGAATCACCAACTTCTCCCTATTATGATGATCGTGAAATCTCATGGAGCCCTGACGGGAAATATATTGCTTACACATCTAAAAGACTGAGGGGAATTGAGGATGCAAGAAGCACCAATTCCGACATTTACCTGCATGAAATAGCTACGGGCAAGGAAATAAATATTACAGATGGCAACTACGGTTATGACAGATATCCCGTTTTTTCTCCGGATGGATCAAAAATAGCTATGCAGAGCATGGAAAGAAATGGTTATGAAGCCGATCTCGACCGGCTTATAATATACAGCATAACGGATAAAACCCGAACATGGCTATCAGATGGTTGGCAGTTTGATGTTGAGAATCTTGCATGGGCCGACGACCAGAATATTTATTTCACATGTTCCTACCTCGGTACCACTCAGATCTTCAGGATCAATTTAACAGTTAAAAAAGTTGAGAAGGTGACAGATGGAATACATAATATGGGACCGGTCAGCCTTCAGTCGGGAGTGCTGGTTTCAGGAATTACTTCCATGTCGATGGCTCCTGAAGTATCAAATGTGGATTTAAAATCAGGAGAGATCAGGCAGGTTACCTCAATAAATAAGGCTATTTATGAATCTGTCAGAATGGGGAAGGTTGAGGAAAAGTATATAAAGACCAAAGACAAAAAGGATTTACAGATGTGGCTGGTCTTTCCTCCTGATTTTAATCCAGCTATAAAATATCCGGCCTTGCTATTCTGTAATGGAGGGCCCCAGTCAACCCTCGATCAGTTCTGGTCGTACCGCTGGAACCTTCAGATGATGGCGGCCAAAGGCTATATTGTAATAGCTCCGAACAGACGTGGTGTTGCCGGCTTCGGGCAGGCCTGGAAGGAACAGATTTCCGGGGATTACGGAGGTGCAAATATGCAGGATTATATCGATGCCACCGATGCAATGGCTAAGGAGCAATATGTTGATGCTGACAGGCTTGGCGCAGTAGGCGCAAGTTATGGTGGCTACTCGGTTTTTTATCTCGCCGGGATCCATGGCGGACGCTTCAAAACATTTGTGTCACATTGTGGGATGTTCGATTTCACAAGCTGGTATGGCTCGACTGAGGAATTATGGTTCCCGAACAAGGATATTGAAGGTCCTTACTGGAATAATCCAAAAAGCTACATTTTCTCTCCTCATTTAAGGGTGGATAACTGGGATACCCCAATACTTATTATTACAGGAGCAAATGATTTCAGGATCCCCTATACTCAGAGCATGGAAGCATTTCAGGCAGCTCAGCTTCATAGTATTCCGAGCAGGATGCTCTTTTTTGAAGATGAAACACATTTTGTTCAGAAGCCCCAGAATTCAGTGATCTGGCAGAGAGAGTTTTTTGAGTGGCTGGATACGTATCTAAAGTAACATTTCCAGTACCTGTTCCACTTTTTCGTCCATTGTTAACTCCCCGTCAATCCATTTGATTGGTATTCCCTTTCGTTCCATACCCCGGAACCAGGTCATCTGACGCTTTGCAAACTGGTGGATCGCTGTTTCGAGCGACCTGTACATTTCATCGTATGATATCATGCCGGTAAGATAAAGCGTAATATACTTGTATTCAAGGCCATAGTAAATCAATGTTTCAGGATCGACTCCCTGCATCATTAATTGCCTGACCTCGTCCACCATTCCTTCTTCAAGGCGGCGCTTTAATCTTTCACTTATCCTGTCGCGCCTTTTTTCACGGCTGAACAGCACTCCCGCGACCAGAGGTTTAACTATCGGAAATTGTTTCTGGTCATCCATTACTGTTCCGATGAAGCGTTCTATCTCAATAGCGCGGATTGCTCTTTTTTTTGTATCAATATCAGTTTTATTATGAAGCTTCTTAAAGGAAGAAAGTATCCCGGTAAGTTCTGCCAGTGATTTTCTTTCAAGAGAAGCTCTGAACAACGGATCAGGAGGAACTTCAATCATTTTATAGCCCGAAATCAATGAATCGAGATACAATCCCGAACCACCGCAAACTACAGGGAACTTGTCTCTTGTTCCAAGATCATCCAAAACCTTTACAAAGTCACGCTGGTATTCAAAAACACTGTACTTGTATCCGGGATCTGCAATATCTATAAGATGATATGGAATGTGCCTGCCTTCAACAACGTAATCTCCATAGTCTTTACCGGTTCCCAGATTCATTTGCCTGTAGATCTGACGGGAATCAGCGCTGATTATTTCCCCGTTCAGCCTCAGGGCAAGGGCTGCAGCCAGAGAAGTTTTTCCTGAGGCTGTCGGACCTGTAACTACAAGTAGATCATACCTTGAAGACTTCTTTAAACCCATCATCTTAATGATATCAGAAGGAAAAGTAAATTACCATAAATTTATTTAATTTTGCGGCACTAAACCTGTCCCGCGATGGATTTTAAATTTCTGGTTCACACGGTTAGAAATATTATTCTTGACCCTGTGAAAGAATGGGATGTAATTCATTCTGAAAACAAAACTGCTGAATATTTTAGCAGGAACCTATTCTTTCCCCTGTTGATCGCGGTATCTGTTTCCGCTTTCCTGGGATCATTTCTGTTCGCCAATACTGAGTTGTCAAATGCGTATTCTTTACTGACCGGTGTTAAATATTTAATATTGCTTTCTCTGGCAATTTATGGTACAGCCTTTATCTTTAAGGAAATCACCAATGCTTTTGGGCTTGGCAGGGATTTTAATCTCTCATTTAAATTTATCACCTGTGCCCTTGTTCCCTTTCTTCTTTGCCAGATTTTGACACGATTATTCGAATCATTTATTTTTGTAAATATCCTTTCATTCTACGGCCTTTACATTCTGTGGACAGGCATTGAGAAGATGTTTAATCCTCCTGAGAGGGAAAAAATCCTCCTGATGATTTCAGCAGCTTTAACCTTTATTGCTTTGCTATTTATTGCAAACCGGATTCTGACCCTGGTATTTGACAAACTCTATTTTTCAATTTTTGCATAAAACGATAAGATGAGGAGTTCCGGTTCAGATATTACGATAAGAAACAAAAAGGCCTCACATGATTACGAGTTCCTCGACAAGTATATCGCCGGAATAAAGCTGACCGGGACAGAGATAAAATCAATAAGGGCAGGAAAAGCCACACTCACCGATTCATTTTGCGTCTTCAGGGATGGAGAGCTTTTTATCAAGGGGATGCATATCTCGGAATACTGGTGGGGAAACCTGAATAATCATGATCCTTTAAGAGAGCGAAAACTTCTGCTGAAAGCCAGGGAGCTGAAGAAGATTGAAAGAAAAGTCAAGGAGGCAGGGCTGACGATAATTGTGATAAAGGTATTTATTAATGAAAAGGGGCTGGCAAAAGCCGAAATAGCCGTCTCAAAAGGCAAGAAGGAATACGATAAACGCGAAACCCTCAAACGAAAAGATTCCGAAAGAGAACTTGATCGTATCAGAAAGAGATAGTTAGAAGTTCGGGCTGAGGAGGTATCTCGAATAGAACTGTACTATATAGTCGACTGCTTCATCTGAAGTATCAACAAGGGTGAAAAGGTTCAGATCCTCAGGTGAGATATTATGCTCCTCAGCGAGCATTTCTTCATTAATCCATTTTATTAATCCACCCCAGTACTTTTTCCCCACCAGGATAATTGGAAATTTCCCGATCTTCCTTGTCTGGATCAGGGTAATTGCCTCAAAGAGTTCATCGAAAGTACCGAAACCGCCAGGCAACACAATAAATCCCTGGGCATATTTCATGAACATTACTTTCCTGACGAAAAAATGATCGAAAGTGATTAGCTTGTCAGAATCAATGAAGAGATTCGGACGCTGCTCAAAAGGCAGGTCAATATTAATACCGACAGATTTTCCGTTTCCTCTTTTAGCTCCTTTATTTGCTGCTTCCATTATTCCGGGACCGCCGCCGGTAATGACTCCGTAACCTTTCTGAGTGAGCTTGTAAGCTATATCCTCAGCCATGCGGTAGTATTTGTCATTGTAATGTGTCCTGGCTGACCCGAATACAGAAACGCATGGACCGATCCTGGCCAGCTTTTCAAATCCTTCCACGAGTTCAGAGATGATCTTGAACACTCTCCATGAATCGGTTGTATGAATCTCATGCCAGTTTTTCTGTTCAAATGCTTCCTTAATAAGATCTGCCGGTTTATCCGCCTTCATACCATAAGATTTAGTGAGTCAAATATATATAAATTCTATGCCTTAAGCTCAGGTTCAAGAAAGATTCCGGTATAGCTTTCCCGGCATTTCACAAGTTTTTCAGGAGTTCCTGAGAAGATAACATCTCCTCCTGCCTTCCCCCCCTCTTTCCCAAGATCAACTATATAATCCGCCATCTTGATCACATCCATGTTATGTTCTATAACAATGACTGTGTTTCCCCTGTCGACTAGCTTGTTAAGCACCTCAAGAAGTACCCTGACATCTTCAAAATGCAATCCTGTTGTCGGTTCATCGAGGATATAAAGTGTTTTGCCGGTGTCGCGGCGTGAAAGCTCCGTGGCAAGCTTTATGCGCTGTGCTTCACCGCCGGAAAGAGTTGTTGATTGCTGCCCGAGCTTTATATATCCCAGTCCGACATCCTGAAGTGTCTTAATTTTATGGTGAATTGAGGGAACATTTGCAAAGAAATCGACTGCCATGTTAACTGTCATTTCAAGTACATCGCTTATCGACTGCCCCTTAAACTTTACTTCGAGCGTCTCACGGTTATACCTCTTGCCGTTGCACTCAGTGCAATGGACATATACATCTGGCAGGAAATTCATTTCAATGGTTTTCACTCCTGCACCTTCGCAGCCCTCGCATCTTCCCCCTTTCACATTGAAGGAAAACCTCCCTGCGCTGAATCCCCGGATCTTTGCTTCAGTGGTCTGTTCGAACAGCTTTCTGATATCAGTGAAGACACCGGTATAAGTCGCAGGATTTGACCTCGGCGTCTTGCCGATAGGTGACTGGCTTACTTCGATTACCTTGTCGAGGTTTTCAATACCCGAAATATCCTTGTATGGAAGTGGTGTCTTGCCTGAGTTATGGAATCTCTTCGCCAGGGCAGGATGAAGTGTCTGATTTATCAAAGAAGATTTTCCGCTTCCCGATACTCCCGTAACACAAATGAACGTTGAAAGAGGCAATACAACATCGACGCTGTTAAGGTTATGTCCGGAGGCCCCTGTCATTACCAGGAATTTGCCGTTCCCGTTCCTTCTTGTTTCAGGAATATGAAATTTCTTCTTATTGTTCAGATAACCTGAAGTAAGCGTATTAAAAGATTTCAGTTCATTCGGAGCTCCCCATGCAACAACCTGTCCACCATGACGGCCTGCTCCCGGGCCCATATCTATTATATGATCTGAAGATAAGATCATCTCCTTGTCGTGTTCAACCACAATGACCGAGTTACCAGAATCCCTCAGCTGCTTCAGTGCAGAAATGAGTCTCCTGTTGTCCCTCTGGTGCAACCCGATGCTCGGTTCATCAAGAATATAAAGCACATTGACTAGCCGTGATCCGATTTGAGTTGCGAGCCGTATCCTCTGGCTTTCACCGCCCGAAAGCGTCCTCGCTCCCCTGTTCAGCGATAAATAATCAAGACCCACTTCAATAAGGAATCCAAGTCTTGCCCTGATCTCCTTCAGTATTTCTGTTGCAATAAGCTTCTGTTTCGTCGTCATTTTATCCTCAATGTTGTTCAGGAGTGACGATAGTTCCTTTATATCCATTGAAGCAAGTTCCCCGATATTCCTGTCTGCAATCCTGAAAAAGAGGGCTTCCTTCTTAAGCCTTGTTCCGTTACATTCGGGGCATACATCATATTGCACGTACTGGTCCCTGATCCTCGTCCCGTTCTTCTTTCCGTTTATGATCTCAATATTACCGACAAAGTTGACTACACCTTCAAATGTCAGGAAATAGTTTGAAGTCATTCCAAGAGGTGTATTTGAAAGCTTAAGAACCTCATCAGAACCATAAAGCACCTTGTTAATGGCATCTTCAGGTATATCCCGGATAGGTGTATCAAGCGTAAATCCGTTTTTCTCAGCAATTGCTTCAATCTGCCAGAAGATCCAGACATTCTTGTATTTTCCAAGAGGTTCAATTCCTCCTTTCCTTATGCTGAGCAGGGGATCGGGAATAAGCTTTTTAATATCAATGCTTGAAATCTCACCCAGCCCATTGCAATGCGGACATGCTCCCTGAGGGGAATTGAACGAAAAGGTATGTGGAGCCGGTTCGTTATAGGAAATGCCGGTAACCGGACACATAAGATGGCGGCTGAAATATCTTGGCTCAGCACTTTCAGCTTCAAGAACCATCATCACTCCGTCGCCCTGGTCAATTGCCATGAGTACTGAATCGCGGAGCCTTTTGTCAGTAATATCCCCTATCCTGAACTTATCAATTACAAGCTCGATATTATGAGTTTTATACCTGTCGAGTTTAAGACCATGGATAATCTCCCTAATCTCCCCATTGATCCTCACGTGAAGGAATCCTTTCCTGCGCAGTTGTTCAAAAAGTTCTTTGTAGTGACCCTTTCTTCCCTTGACCACAGGTGCCAGAAAATAGACTTTTTTGTCGGCAAACCGGGTCTTGACAAGTTCCAGGATCTGGTCATCAGTATATTTGACCATTTTCTCACCTGATGCCCATGAGAATGCTTCGCCTGCCCGTGCATAGAGAAGTCTTAAAAAATCATATATTTCAGTGATTGTGCCAACTGTCGATCTCGGATTTTTGTTTGTAGATTTTTGCTCAATGGAAATGACGGGACTCAATCCTGTTATTTTATCGACATCCGGCCGCTCCATCCCACCCAGGAACTGACGCGCATAAGCCGAAAGCGTTTCCAGGTAGCGTCTCTGGCCCTCTGCATAAATAGTGTCGAAGGCAAGGGACGATTTACCGCTTCCGCTTAATCCGGTTATGACAACCAGCTTGTTACGTGGAATTGTAACATCAATATTCTGCAAATTATGTACCCTGGCTCCAAAAACTTTTATTTCATCCTTCATCACAATTCTTGTCCTTCATAAGATCAGTTAACAGTTTCATTGGTTTCAGCGGAGCGCATTCCTTCCGAAGGAATCTTTATAAGATATTCTTTATTAGGTTTCGGTGTGAAAAAAGGTTTCCTCAGCCATGGGTTCAAAAACTTGAGCATTTTGTAATTTGTCCCGTAACTTTTAGCAAATGCAGAGAAATCAGCGATTGAGGTGTCAACTTTTACTTCATAGTAATCCAGATCAGGATAGAGATCACTTTTATCAATATTAAAACCATAGCTCTGCGGGTCCGAAATTATCAGCTTATAAGCAACTGCTCTGAAAATATACCTTGCTGTTTCCTCTGCCAGAAGAAGATCATAATAATTATTCTCCTTCTGAATGCTTATCTGTTCATCAAGGGCAGCCCGGCCCCCATTATATGAAGCCGCTGCAAGGGTCCAGTTGCCGTATTTTTCATAAGACTTTAAGAAATACCTGCATGCAAATTCAGTTGATTTCTCAATATGGTACCGTTCATCCACAACATTATTGATCTCCATTCCCTCTTCTTTACCTGTTTCCGCCATTATTTGCCAGAAGCCTGTTGCACCCGATGGTGATATCATATTGCTGTACTCGCTTTCAGCTGCGGCCAGGTATTTAAAATCATCCGGAATATTATTCTCCTTTAAGATTTTTTCAATTAAAGGCAGGTATCTGTTGGCCCTCTTGATGATCATTATTGTTGAGGAGTGCCTGTAGGCGCTTATCAGGATTTCGCGATCAAGGCTTTCACGAGTGTCAAAGTTACTGAGAGGCATTTTCTCACCAGCGAAGCTTACATTGTCTGGAAGTTTGTACGACTTATTGAAAATAATTGAATCCCCTGATGATCCGGCTTCATATGTCGTGGCAAAGCTTTTAAAACTCTGACTAATAACAAATACGGGAATAGCCATGCAGATAAGTACAAATCCAAAAGCAAGGGTTCTTATGTTTGATCTTAGCATGATTTATTGTCTGGTTTAAAATAAAATGCAAAGGTAGTGTTTTTACATCTTAAAAATATGCCAGCAATATGCTAAAATGATAAAACGGTAGAATTAAAGAAAAAGAGGGAAACTATTATCAGAGGGAGTGATCAGAATTTATAGGATAATCCTGAGAACATTCCGAATGAATAAGGATGTCCTCCAACCCCCCGGATATTACTGAAAGGATTGAGATAATATCTGAATGTGGGTTCAAGATTCAAAGAGATCTTTTCAGAGAGGCTGTATTCCAATCCCATTCCCACAGAACTGCTTATCATGAACGGATTTAATCCAGCAGTCTTCCCTATATTATATTTACTCCCGTCGATAACAGCATTTACCGAATTATTTACAAGAAGGTTATATGACAATCCGCCAATAAGATTAAAGTCGACGCTCTTATCAATAACTTTATATCTTAAAATTACAGGCATTTCAAGATAGCTGAAATTCTGGAAAAGGGAGTTATTGATATATGACAGATCAGCCTTTGTCGGGTCAAATACATCATTTGTGAATTTGGTCATGACACGGTCGCCCGACATATCAATAAGAAAAACATCGGGATTTTCTGTATATATCCTTCCACTCGAAGTCAGGACCTCAAAATTATGGTCTCCCTTTGTATAGTCAAATGGACGGAATCCTGCAAATGAGTTAATATTGTCAACCTCATTCCCTATAGATGAATAGTAAAGGCCGGACTGGATGCTTAGTTTCTTGCTTATTTTGTATGAAAAGCCTACACCGCCGGAGTAGGAGACTCTTGATTTTTCAGAGGAGGAGATCTGGCTCGACATCTCACTGCTGCCCAGTTCAGGCCGCATGTAATAGGTGGGAGAAGCCAAAGCCGTAATTGACCATCTGTCTATCTTCTCCTTTTGTTCCACGTATCCAAAATCATACAGGCTTCCATAACCGGTATCCGTATTATCAGCAATATAAGAGGTACGCTTAAGCGCCTGTAAGCTGGCAGGGATCATTAAATTGCTGCTGAAATTCAGATTATCGGGTTCGGTAATCAGCCCGGGATCAGATTGGGCTATATTATCATCATTAGCCGATTCATCAATAAAAGGTTGCCCCGGAATCTGATCCTGGATGATCACTGAATGCTGACGATCAGTCGCAGGCATGCGTCTTGCCGATGCCGGATCAGCAGAATTATCCTTTGTCCGGACTGATTCCTGATCGATTGCAAGTAAAGGGTTACGGTATGGTGCTGATATTTGCTGGCTCCATCTGTAGGCAAGGAAACTAATTGACAATAATACAACAATAAGTGCCGCGCTTCTCAGTAAAATCACAGGTCTCTGCTTTTTCCTTATAACAGGAAGAATGTTGTTCCAGGCCTCAACCGGAGGCAGGACTTCATAATCCTTCAGTCCGTTCCTGAAAAGGAGATCAATATTTGCCTCTTTGTTAACCATTGACCACACTCTTTTTTAATCCTGTATATAAACTGACTTTCTTCTGAAGAATGATCCTTGCCCTGGATAAGTTTGATTTGGAAGTGCCTTCCGAGATATTTACCATCTGGCTTATCTCTTTGTGAGAATAACCTTCAATTGCGAAAAGATTAAAAACCATTCTGTACTTCGGAGGCAGCTCTCTGATAATATCAAGCAGGTCAACCGCTTCCAGTCCCGAATAATCTTCCGTTTCAGGAGCAGCATCGGGCTCCGGAATCAGATCAATATCATCAACCCTGTAAAGATTATGCTTGCTTCGGAATTTTTCAAGTGCGGTATTGACAACTATCCTGTGCATCCATCCTTCAAAAGAACCTTCATGCTTGTAATGGATGAGGTTTTCAAATATTTTGATAAATCCTTCCTGCAGGATATCTCTTGCCTCATCGTCATTACCGGAATACTGAAGGCACACGGCATATAGTCTGGCAGCATGTCTTCTGTACAGAAGTTCCTGATCTCTCCTGTTGCCAGCCAGACAACCTTTAATTATATTTTTAATTTCAGGCAAGGATTAAGTCCTTTTGAGAATATAAAAATATATAAAAATTGTCTGAACAACAGCAATTCTTTAAAAAAAGATGCAAAAAAATTAAAAAAGGTTGCGTCTAACGTTTAATAAACACTTCAAATATGGATAACTTCTCCGTAGGCGGCGGCGGCAGCTTCCATAATTGCCTCTGACATTGTGGGATGAGGATGGACAGCCTTTATTATTTCGTGAGCTGTTGTTTCAAGCTTTCTTGCGACAACAATTTCTGAGATCATCTCAGTAACATTGGCCCCGATCATATGTGCTCCAAGCAGTTCTCCGTAAGCTGAATCAAAAATAAGCTTGACAAAACCATCCCTTGATCCTGAGGCGCTGGCTTTTCCTGAGGCAGTAAAGGGGAACTTGCCAACTTTAATGTCATAACCGGCTGCTTTGGCAGCAGCTTCGGTCAGCCCGCATGAGGCAATTTCGGGAGTGGTGTATATGCATGAAGGGATATTGGAATAATCAACCGGGTCCGGATCAAGACCGGCGATCTTTTCAACACATGCAATTCCTTCAGCTGAAGCTACATGGGCAAGAGCCGGACCATGAACTATATCACCGATCGCAAAAATTCCGGGGACACTGGTACAGTAATAATCATCCACAATTATTTTCCCCTTTTCTGTTTTCACCCCTGCTGTTTCGAGTCCTATACCCTGGATATTTGTCTCAATACCAACTGCTGAAAAAACAATGTCTGTTTCAACTTCCTCATAACCTTTAGGAGTCTTTATTTTGACCTTGCACTTCTCACCTGAAGTATCGGCAGATTCAACAGCCGAATCTGTAAGTATTCTCATCTTCATCTTTTTAAAGGACCTCTCAAGCTGTTTTGAAACTTCTTCATCTTCATTGGGGACTATCCTAGGCAGAAACTCAACGAGGGTTACATTTGTGCCAAGCGACTGGTAAAAGCAGGCGAACTCACTGCCGATTGCACCCGACCCGACTACAACCATCGATTCAGGCTGGAAATCCAGATTCATGGCCTCCCGGTAGCCTATTATCTTCTTACCATCCTGCTTAAGATTCGGCAGTTCCTTGGATCGGGCTCCGGTTGCCACAATTACATTCCTGGCAGTGTATGTCTTTTTCTGACCATCTCTGTCGCTGACCTCCACACTATTATTGTTACCAATTTCAGCAAATCCGGATATAAGCTCAATATTGTTTTTTTTGAAAAGAAACTGAACTCCTTTGCTCATACCTTCAGCAACAACCCGGCTGCGTGAGATTATTGCTTTAAAGTCGGGTTTTATCTCTCCGTTTATTATTATTCCATAATCCGATGCATGATTTATATAATCGAGAACCTGTGAGCTTTTCAGAAGCGACTTGGTGGGTATACAGCCCCAGTTCAGACATATCCCGCCGATTTCGGCCTTTTCGACAACCGCGACTTTCATTTTAAGCTGAGATGCCCTGATGGCTGCCACATAGCCGCCAGGTCCGCTTCCGATAATTATAAGGTCGTAATCCATTTCAATATAATTTTGTTTTAGTATTAAAATTCTATCATCTGTTTTTTGCTTTCACTGCATTGATAACCTGGTTGACACCTTTCGCAATTATCCAGATTATCACAAGGGTGAATATAATTGTTGCTCCCACTGGTATTCCTGCAAAGTAGGAGATTGCATATCCTGCTGCAGTACCAATAAAAGCAGCTGCAACCGACAACAGGACTATTTTGAAATAGACTTTTGTAAAGATAATTGCAATATTTGGCGGAATGGTCAGTAGCGATATCACCAGCACTACCCCTGCCATCCTGATATTCAACACTATGGTCAATGCGATAAGGGCAGTTGTAAGGTACTTGAATACATTGACATATGGTGAGTAGGTCCGTGCAAACTGCTCATCGAATGAGATATAGAGGATAGTCCTGTAAAACATTGTGAAATAGAATATCAGGATCGCCGACATAATGCCAAGAGCAATTATATCCGCGTAGGTCACGGTCAGAATACTTCCGAAAAGATAACTCATAAGATTGGGAGTATAGCCCGGTGTCAGGTAAATAAATATTATCCCGATTGCCATTCCAAACGCCCAGAGTATTCCAATAGCAGAATCCTCCCTGATCTTTTGCCTGACTGACAGGTATTCAATCCCAAGGGCTGAAAGTATGCTGAAAATTGCAGCTCCAACCACCGGGTTTATCCCTGCGAAATAGCCGATGCCTATTCCTCCGAATGATGCATGAGTTATGCCCCCGCTGAGAAATACCATCCTTTTCGAAACGATATAAGTTCCTGCCAGGCCTGCCGTTATGCTGGCAAAGAGAGCGCCGAGAAGCCCTTTTATAATAAATTCATATTGAAATATGCTTCCTTCCACAGATCAGTGTTTTTTCAGTACTGTATGCGGCACCTCACCATGAGTGACAAGCTGGATAGGACAACCATATGCCATGAGCTCTTCATTTGTAATCTCCGATGACGGATGATAGTGCAGGTGCCTGTTTACGCAGGCAAATGACTTGATATGTGCAGAAATCGTCCCGACATCATGAGAAACCATCATTATCGCCATCCGTCTGTTCAATACCCTGAGCTTTTCATAAAAATCATTCTCGAAGTTTGTATCAACAAAATTACCCGGTTCATCAAGAAGCAGCAGCCTGGGATCACCTATAACCGCTCTTCCCAGAAATACCCTCTGGAGCTGTCCGCCAGAAAGCTCACTTAACGATGAATCTGACAATTCGGAAAGTCCAAGTTCCTCAATAACCTGGCTGGCTCTCTTCTTGTCTGCCAATGACATCATTGAGATAACTCCCTTCTGCATCATCAGCCCTGAAAGTATTACATCTTTTACCGTCAGGGGGAAATAATTGTCGCCTGTCGACATCTGGGGTAAATAACCTATTTTGTTCCTCCCGGGAAATCCCTGGTTGAACACCAGCCTGCCTTTAAAAGGTTTTACCAGCCCCAGAATGACTTTAAGCAGGGTCGTCTTCCCTCCTCCATTAGGGCCAATTACCCCGATGAAGTCATTATCATATACTTTCAGATCAGTATCCAGAAGCGCGATATTGCTTCCATACGAAACCGATACTGAAAACATTTCAAGCAGACACACTGACATATTCCGGGCTATTTAAGATTTTCCGCAAAGCTGTCCTTCAAAATTCTTATTATTTCTGTTGTTGCCGAGTACCAGTCCTCCGATAGCGGGTCGATCACAACCACTTTGCTGTTTGTCTCATCGGCTATTGCCCTGGCATTTCTTGTATCATATTCCCTCTGAACCATTATCACTTTCAAATTATCTTCGTTAGCCAGGTCGATAAGTTCCCTTAACCTTGAAGGAGAAGGTTCCTTGCCATCATTCTCGACGGCTATCTCTTCCAGTCCGTAATCTCTCGCCAGGTATCCAAGGTTCGGATGATAAATCATAAATGTTTTTTTACCTCCTGATGCTGAGAGCTCCCTTGCCATGGAATCGACCTCCAGGACTTTTTCAGTAAGGATTTTATAGTTTTCATCGTATTGCTCCCTGTTCCCCGGATCCATCTCAATGAGGAACTCCCTGACAGAAGAAGCCATCTTCATTGCACATGCCGGCGAAACCCAGTAATGAGGATCAGCGCCCTCAATATGATCACCCTCAGAATGATGCTCCGGAACTCTCGGATCAATATTATCGCCGAGCGACAGCTTTTTCATGCTTCTGTTCATCTCATAGAAACGATCAAGCCAGGTCATCTCAAATCCCAGATAACCGTTGCTGATATAGGCAACTGATTGAATCAGCTTGTTTATCTGGTCGGGGTAAGGTTCATAAATATGAGGATTCGATCCTGCGGGGACCATGACATTCACTTCAAAATTATCCCCTGCTATTTCTTCCACAAAGTATTTAAACGGACCGATGCTGACGGAAATAATTTTGCCGCCAGTTTCATTTCGCCTTCCGCACGAAATTATCAGAACAAGCATAAGGAGGCTGGCTATTCTTTTCATCAGGCACCATTTTCAGTCAGGATACAAAAATAACATATAACAGTTGAAAAGGTTTATGTATCAAAAATAAATTAATATACGTATTTTTGAACGGTACTTAAGTAAAAGCTGTCTGTTATCAATAAATTAATATTATTATGAAAATCCATCCCGGAATTCTCGTCCTGGCAGTAATTGGCGTTTTCATGACTTCATCGACTTTAGTCATGGGTCAGTACCAGGACCACACCCAGATAACCAAAAAGATAGAGGCGCTCGCCCGGCAATTTCCTGAATTATGTTCGGTAAGGTCGCTTGTAAAAACCGCCGGAGGAAAGGATATCTGGCTGATAACAATCGGTACAGGAACGATGGACAGCAAGCCTGGCGTTGCAGTCGTGGGAGGCGTTGACGGAAAGTATCTGATCGGCAGGGAACTGGCACTTGGTTTTGCTGAAAGTATTCTCAGGAGCTCATCTGACAACGATACCAAAGAACTGCTCAGCAAGATCACGTTCTATGTCTTTCCTGATGTAAGTCCAGATGCTTCCGCTCAGTTCTTTTCCGGGCTGAAATATGAAAGAAGCCAGAACTCAAGAACTACAGATGAGGACAGGGATTTTTTATTTGATGAAGATCCGTGCGAAGACCTTAACAAGGACGGACTTATAACTCTTATTCGCATTAAAGACCCAACAGGCAATTTTATTGAAAGTGATGAAGATAAGAGGGTGATGACAACAGCCGATATTTCAAAGGGCCAGAAAGGCAATTATCTGGTTTACAGTGAGGGAACAGATAATGACAAGGATGGCCGTTTCAATGAAGATGGTGCCGGAGGAGTCAATTTCAATAGGAATCTTACATATAATTATGAGGAATTTGGTCTTAATGCCGGACTTTATCCTGTTTCAGAACCGGAGACAAGGGCAGTTGTCGATTTCCTGTATGACCATTTCAATATTTATATGGTATTTGCTTTCGGTCCGCAGGACAATCTTGGTCAGCCCATGAAAGCATCGGAACGGCCCGGTGTAACCCAGGACCAGACTCAGACTCAGTCTCCTGAACAGGGGATGATGCGGAGGGAAAGGGGCAGGATCACTTCTATCCTGAAAACTGATGAACTTATCAATAAGCTTGTCTCGGAAAAATATCATGAGATCACCGGATTCAAAGGTGCTCCACCAGCAGTCTCCGAGCAGGGGAACTTTATGGAATGGGCATATTTTCACTATGGAAGATATAGTTTCAGTACTCCCGGCTGGTGGTTAAACGTGGAAAAGGGTAAAAGCGCTGAAGCCGCATTCCTGAAGTTTGCTGATAAAATCAACCTGAAAGATGCTTTTGTTCCATGGAATGTAATAGTTCACCCCGACTTTCCCGGAAAAACAGCCGAGGTCGGCGGAATCAAACCCTTTGCAGTTATAAATCCTCCTCTGGACACTATCGGGGACCTCGTTTCTTCGCATTACAAATTTATCACAGCAATATCAGCCATGCATCCCGAACTTGAATTTTTTGACATTAAGGTTGAAGATGCTGGTGAAAACATTTTCAGATTATCTCTGAAGGTTCATAACAAAGGTCTGTTTGCTACAAATACCGAAGCAGGCGAACCGAATATCTGGACCAGGATAATGAGACTGACTGTTGATCCTTCAGGAGGTCAAACAATACTAAGCGGACTTAAAGTGCAGAGAGTTGAAAGGCTTCAGGGAGATGGATCAGCTGAATTCAGCTGGCTAATTTCGGGAAAAGGCCGGATCGGGATATCTGCCGGATCAGCGAACGTCGGCCAGGTAACCACTTCAATCGAATTAAAATAATACTAATGCTATAAATCCTATATCAACTTTATTTCAATTTTATATCAACCTTATATCAATTTTATATCAAAACAATATCATCATGAAAAGATACAGCAATTTCATATTTTCCCTGCTTTTTTCTACCATTACCTTGCCTATTCAATCCCAGAATGCCGAATTGTTCTTTAAGGCCGCGGGTTCTCCTGCCAATCCCAAGGTTCAGGCTTCATGGAATAAATACTACACTTATGAAGGGATAAGTGAATTGTGTAAAAAACTGTCAAAGGAGTACCCCGACCTTGTTAAGATGGAATCCATGGGGAAATCGTATCAGGGGCGCGATATTTACGTTCTGACGATTTCAGATAAAAAGACCGGTAATACTGATTTTAAACCAGGTTTCTGGATTGACGGGAATATTCATACATCAGAGATCCAGGGAACAGAAATGGCAATGTATACGGCTTGGTATCTGTGCGAAATGTATGATGAGAATGCTTTCATAAAACAGTTGCTTACCGACAAAACATTTTATATAGCCCCAACTATTAATCCTGATGGACGAGAGCATTTTATAGCTGTCGGTGGCAGTCCCAGATCAGGTCTGGTTCCACGTGATAATGACCGTGACGGACTTTTTGATGAAGATGGATACGATGATATGAACGGGGACAAGGATATAAGCCAGATAAGAAGAAAAAATCCTGATGGTCAGTATATTACTGATCCTAAGGATCTGCGCAGGATGATCCGTGTCGGACCGGGAGAAAAAGGAGAATATGAAATGCTCGGGATGGAAGGAATTGATAATGATGGCGATGGTCTTATAAATGAAGACGGGCCGGGTGGCTATGATGGTAACCGCGACTGGGGATTCAACTGGGAACCAAATTATGTCCAGAATGGTGCGGATAAATATCCTTTTACAATGCCGGAAAATCAAGCCGTTCTCGATTTTATACTGAAACACAGAAATATTACTGCCTCTCAATCATTTCATAACTCAGGCGGCTTGATTTTAAAAGGACCGTCAATTCAGGGCGGAGGAGCCGAAGTTTACACAAGAGCTGATGATGCCGTTATAAATGCTATCGGGAAAAAAGGTGAAGAGATAATTCCGGGATATAAGTTTATTACCCTCTGGAAAGATATGTACACAGTATATGGCGGGGAGCTCGACTGGTGGTATGGCGGAATGGGATGTTTTGTCTATTCCAACGAATTATGGAATAGTTATTTAATGTTTTATGATACCACCAACACTGATCAATATGAATTTGATAAACTTCTTCTGTTTGAAGATTCCTTTATACCCTGGCAAAAGTTAAATCACCCGGTTTATGGTGATGTGGAAATCGGAGGATTCAGCAGGAACTTTGGAAGACTACATCCCGGATTTCTTCTTGAATCTGATGCTCATCGCAATGCTGCATTTTGCATTTATAACGCCTGGGTAACTCCCAAATTAGGGGTTAAGAATGTGAAAGTAAAGACTCTTGGCGGAGGACTCAAAGAGGTAACTGCTACGGTAGAAAATAAACAAATGATCCCAACCCATTCAGGTACAAACCTGAAATATAAAATCGATCCCCCCGACTATGCATACCTGGATGGCGGGAAGGTGATTGCAGCAATGATTGTCCTGGATAAAGACAGGAATCTGAACCAGGAACAGAAGAAAGATCCTCAGAAACTTGAGATTTCCAACATTGAAGGTTATTCACATGTTGATCTCAAATGGATCGTAAAAGACGGAAGCAAATTCACTGTAAGGGTTGAAAGCGTCAAGGGAGGCCGGGCCTCGGCACAATCGGAATAAAAAAGAAAAGGCTGGCAACCCCCTGCCAGCCTCTTCAGTAAAGGAATGAAATAAACTAGTATGTCTGAAGAGATATCTTGAAAAATCCAGTTGCTTTCGAAGCATTTATCTGGAATTTCCACCCCCCTGCTTTATCTTTGTTTTCCTCTTCAGTAACCGGAAATGATTTCCTCCAGTTGAGATTTCCAAACTCATCAATTATTATATCAGAATATACCTTGCCATTAGGCATGACGATTTTAATCCTGATTTCGCCTGCCTTACACTCGCCGTTTACCGACATTACCACGGTGCTGGAAAGATCAACATCGAATACATAATCGCGCGAGAAAGAACTCTCCTTAACTGATTTGGTGAAATCCCAAGTAGTTCTTTCACTATCGCCGCTGTGCGAATACCAGTTGAATCCTTCCATACCTGGTGTAAATATAAATTGCTCACCAGGAAAAGGTTCAACGCCAAATCGTGACCTGTCGCCGGTACCTCTGAAGACCCGTACCATATCTTTATACTTATCAACAGCCTCTACCTGCTGCTGAGCCTTCTGCATTGCTTCGTCAACCTCCTTTTTACTTTCCTGGATTGCTTTTTGGACCTCGAACTGAGCTTTCTTCTGTTCTTCAATAGCTTTTTTCTGAGCGTCGATTTCCTCTGCCATCTTTAATTCCTTCTCCTTCTCTTCCTTGCTCTTCTCCTGGGCCACTGCCGGTCCGGAAAGAGTACAGAATGCTATGAGGGAAACTGCTATTAAAATAAACCTGATCTTTTTCATGACTACCCTGTTTTTTGATTCTTATGTCAAAGATAATGCCCGGTTTTCGGTTTTATTGTTAATACAGGGTTAACGCCGGGTTAATGTTTGAGATAGAATTCTGATATATTGATAATTTAAATACTTTTGAAAAGGCAATTGGTAAAATATGAAAAAAAGAAATACAATCCTTCTCCTCGGCATCTTTTCAATAATAATCCTGATAACTGCACAGGTCATTATCATAAGAGGTGTCTGGGAACAAAAGGATGAAATGTTTAACCTCCGGTACAGGCTCTTTTCACAGGATGCGCTTGACGTTATGGACAGGCAATGGGGTACTGATGGTTTTGATACGGCCCGTATTCTGATCGGCGTGAAATCTGAAATGGTTCTGAAAGAATTAGCCAGCTTGAAAAAAGATTCACTGACTGCCAGAGAAAAGGAAGACCTCTTTAAATATGTAACCCTGGTATTAAATAAAGAGCAGGATCTCTCTCAATGGCTCTCAAGATTTTTTGAAAGACGTGGCATTGACAAGGACTTTAACAGTAAAATAGTGATCAATCGTTTTGAGCTTATCAATTACGACCTGAGAATTCCAGTCTATATAAGCGAAGAGTTTGCCAATCGCCGGCCTCCTCAGCAAAGAGATACGCTGCGCAGAGCCGGGCAACCCCCCGGAAGGATGAGGCAGCCGCGACGTACTTCAGAGATACTCGTGAAAAGATACGGAAATGAGACAAATTCCTACAGGCTTGATTTTGAGTACCTAATTGATTTTTCAGACAAGCAGAAAATAATTCTCAGGGAGACAGCAGCCTCCCTGGCGTTAAGCACTTTCAGTATCCTTCTGGTCGTTATTCTTTTCCTGATCACCTATAAAAACCTGATGGAGGAAAAACGATTATCAAACCTGAAGACTGACTTCATTAATAATATGACTCATGAACTTAAGACGCCTTTATCCACAATCACTGTAGCCGGTAAAACTCTTGAGCTCCCTATGATTAGAACCAATGAAGCCAAAATACTTGAAACAGCGAAGCTTATAGGGAAACAGAGCGTTCATCTGAACCAGCTGATAAATATGATCCTTGAAATAAGCATGTGGGAAAGAACCCAGTTTCAGCTTGAAAAGAAAAAAGTCAAAATTGAGGAGTTCATGAATGATATCGTTGAAAGCTTTAAATCAGGGTGCGGAAATTGTGCGTCATTAACCCAAAAATACAACTTTAATGGGGCAAGCCTGGATCTGGACACAATTTATTTCACCACTCTGATAAACAATCTTCTTTCCAATGCCGTGAAGTATGCCGACAAGGACCCTGTTATAGAAATTGAAGGTTTTGCCGAAGACAGTAATGTTTGCATTAAAGTAGCTGACAACGGAATAGGAATAAGCAAGAATGACCAGAAACACATTTTCGACAAGTTTTACCGTGCATCAACCGGAAACATACACAAGTACAAGGGTCTGGGCCTTGGTCTCTATTATGTGAAAAAAATCGCTGAAGCTCACGGAGGAGACGTTACAGTTAGCAGTAAACCGGGAAAAGGTAGTATATTTACGGTAACAATACCCTATTAATGTAATTTATTAAGGTTATGAAAGTTTTATTAGCAGAAGATGACAGGGATTTTGGGAACATCCTATCACAATATATTTCTATCAGCGGATTTGATGTAACACTGGCCCGCGACGGCAAAGAAGCATGGGAGCTTTTTAACAGGGACAAACCTGATCTTTGCGTTCTGGATGTCATGATGCCTGAGATGGACGGCTTCACTCTTGGTGAAAAGATCAAGGAAGCACGGCCTGGGATCCCCATTATTTTCCTGACTGCTAAGAGCCTGAAAGAGGATATTGTTAGAGGATTAAAGATCGGAGCTGATGATTATATTACCAAGCCTTTCGACCCCGATGTTCTGATTCTCAGGATCAGCAACATCCTCAAAAGGGCATATTCATCAACCAATGATGAGTTCAAAGTTTCAAACACAGTTCTGAAGTTCAATACCCTTGAGCTGATATCCGGCAGCACAAAGGAGAAGCTTACACTTAAGGAAGCTCAGCTTCTGAAGTACTTTATTGTCAACAAGAACAAGATCCTTGCCAGGGAAGATATCCTTACCGAAATCTGGGGAGAGGATGATTATTTCCTTGGCCGGAGCATGGATGTATTTATCTCGAGGCTCAGAAAATATTTATCTGAAGATAAAAACATAGACATTCGAACCGTAAGAGGAACCGGTTTTATCCTGGAAGAAGTAAAACCGGGAGAGGAATTCAAAACAGAGGAAGAATAGTCTTCATCCACTGGTCCAGCCGATCTAATAAACTACTTCCCTCCCAGAACTTCCCTGACTTTATTATATAGTGCTTCATCCCTTAGATTTCTTCCGATTATTACACCATTTTCATCAAGCAGGAAGTTTGCCGGGATGGCATTGACTGCATACATTTGAGCAGCAGCATTGTTCCAGTACTGAAGATCCGATACATGAGTCCAGGTAAGCTTATCATCAGCAATCGCCTTGACCCAGTCATCCTTTGACCGGTCAAGAGAGACTCCGAATACATCAAATCCCTTCTTATTAAACTCCTTATAAACTTTAACAACATTCGGATTCTCCTGGCGGCAGGGACCACACCATGCAGCCCAGAAATCAACAAGCAAAAGTTTTGAACCTACTTTTGAATAGAGGGTTACAGGATTTCCTTCCGGATTGTTCATCGTAAAGTCAGGGGCTTTCTTTCCAATGGCAACTGCTTTCATCTTTTCGACCCTTTCCTTAAGGCTTTTGATTGTTTCAGTGTTGGCAACTGCAGTATCCATTGCATTGATGTATGTTTCAATCTCCGATCCTTCCATATCATAGGTAAGTCCTGCCAGAATTTGCGGAGCAGCAAATGAAGAAGGATTGTTCTTTACAAAATCTTTCTGCATTTGTGTCATCTCTTTCTCGCCAGTTTCAATTTCTTTCATAAGCTGCGAAGCTTTTGCCGTATCTCCACTCTGTTCGGCAAGCTGATAATCATTGTAGGTCTTTGTATATTTTTCATTAAAGACATTAAGGGAATTAATCAATCCATTGTATTCATCCTGTGTCTTGGATCCTGATATTTTTGCTCCATAAAGCGAATCGAGTTTCCCTGCGATGGTCATCTCGGCGTTTTCAAGGTAAAATTGTGTTCTCATTCTTGTATCCCTTGCACTAAGCAGAACTAATTCGGGATATTTAACTGCACCACCCTTCATCTTAAAAGAACCTTTGTAAGCAACTGCTGAATCGATCGTGATTGTCTTTCCGGCTTCTCTTTTCTGAAGCAGGAATGTCACACTGTCAGCACCGTCAATTTTCCCGATTATGACGTAATGTGGTTCAGAAGTACATGCAGCAATAAGGACTGTAATAACAGAATAATAGAACAGATTTTTCATTTTAATTTATTTTAGAAATTGATTAGTTATACTGAAAAAGTCGCGGAAAGATATGAATTATTGCTAATTCCGCTTATTTTTTGAAATATTTATAGGAGATTGAGACACCCCCTCATGAATCCTGAGGGAGGTTTTGTTGTCGTCTTTTTCCTCCATCATTTAGTTAATTCTTCGCCGCTTCCTGATCAACATCAGCATTCAGCATAAGTACAACTTCGGAGTTTTTAGGATCGTTTGTATAAACATAAATTGCCTTTGTAACCTTCCCCTTATAACTGCCTGAATTGAATACAGCTTTTATTGAACTTGATTCACCTGGTTTGGTCCCCTGTCCCTGTATCCCCTGCTGTACTGCAGTACATCCGCAGGATGCTTTTATATACCTGATAATGAGATCGCTTTTACCTTGGTTTGTGAACTTGAATTCAACATCCTTGGGGGTTGATCCAGGGATTGTTCCCAGTTCAACGGTTTTTGAGTCAACATTGAATACAGGGGCGTTGGCCAGTTCTTCCTTCGATAGTCCTGAGAAATCTTCAACAAGGTTGGCACTGACAGCATAATACACATTCTGATCAACGACATCATTTATTTTAAGCCTTACAATATCTGTGGTATATCCCCATGCCTGGTTTTTTGTTGCATCATATGTTCCCTCAATAATACCTTTCTGGCCAGGCTTTAATGTCGTCGGGTTAGCTTTCAATGAAAGATGCGGCGGAACATTGTCAAATTCTATTTTTGAGGGCTGAGCTGAAGTGTTGATTACCTGCATTGTCCTTATTTTCTTTTCATTCTTATTAATATTGGTGAATGCCAGGTGATTGCTTTCGAACCTGACAGTACCGACAGGGAAAATAAAAAGTTCTTCAACTGTTTTTTCATGAGGTATTACTTCGCCCTTTATTACAAGGACAATAACTTCAGGTTTTGAATTGGTATAAACCGATAGCGTCTTGTTAAATGGACCTGGCCTGTCCTTAGGATCATAAGTAGCTGTAATTTTGCCTGTGCCTTTCGGAGGTATCGGACCTTTTGTCCATTCCGGAGTTGTGCATCCGCACGATGCAACAATATTCTGAATTACAAGAGGCTGATTCCCTGTATTCTGAACAATAAAATCGTATTTCTGACTGCCAGCCTCTTCCCTGAATTTTCCAAAATCATGCTCAGAAGATGAGACTTTAAGCATCGGCTGGGCCCAGATGGCTGCTCCGCTGAATGCCAGTATTGTAACTAAAAAGAGCTTTTTCATATTATAACCTTTTTTATTAATTTGCTAAACAGACCTATTGCCTGATATTTTTTTACGATTTAAAACGTTAAAACGATAAGTTTATTTGAAATTATAGCATAATCCCTCAAACAAAGATCGGACCAAAACAAAGATCTTCGATCCATACCGCAAAATTAATAAAGTTTGATCTTCTTATTAAATTTATTAAAGAATATCTTTAGTTTTGTTCCCTGACCAGATTTATTTGGAACAAAATTTGAGGTTATTAAATCCGTTCTGTAAAGTGAAAGTATTGAAGATGAGAAATACTTGCAGATTTTTTATTGCCATAATCGCAAGCTTGATCTTTCTTAATGCTGAGGGTCAGTTCTATAACGGCCATCAGATGTCGTTCGGGAAGAACAGGGTTCAGTATTTCGACTATTACTGGTCGTACTACAGATTTGATGATTTTGACTGTTACTTCAACGAATATGGACGCGATCTTGCCCAGTTCACCGCAGATTATGCCATGAAAAAGCTGGATGAGATTGAAGATTACTTTGATTATACTCTTGAAAAGAGGATGATCTTTGTGATCTATAATAAGAACAACGAATACAGGCAGTCTAATATCGGTCTTGTTACCTTTGATGAAGATACATACAATACTGGAGGATTCAGCAGGATAATCAAGAACAAGGTAATGCTTTATTACGATGGGGACCATGTTGCATACCAGAAACAAATCGCGGCATCCATCACTGAATCCATAATCAATGAAATGCTGTACAATGCGGATTTCAAAGACAGGATTTCCAGCTCATCAGTAATATATATGCCAGACTGGTATCTCAAAGGGCTTGTAAACTATGTCTCATCCGGATGGGATTATGATATTGAGAACAGGGTTAAAGATGGAATAAAGTCCGGAAAATACAAGAATATAAATCACCTGGAATTTGATGATGCAATTTATGCAGGCCAGTCTTTCTGGAGATTTATCGGAAGAAAATATGGTGATGCCATTATTCCCAATATAATTTACCTCACCAAGGTATATAAGAACGTGGACGACGGATTCCTCTATGTCCTGGGGGTTAAGTTGAAGGATCTTCTCGTGGAGTGGAAAGAATATTACAATGAAGAGTTTTCTGCCGACCGCGATCGTCCGGCTGACGATGAGAATACTTTCAGAAAATCGCGCAAGGAGCAGATCTACCAGCAGGTAAAAATTAGTCCTGATAAAAAGTATATCGCATATGTTACAAACGACTGGGGCAGGAAAAGGATTTGGCTTTATGATCAGTCTGCCGGGAAGATAAAGAACATATTCAGAGCCGAACCGAAATACGAGCATAAGACCGATAATACGTACCCTGTAATTGCATGGCACCCAAGCAGCAGGATCCTGACCTATATAAATGAAGAGAAGGCAGGAATGGTTATATATTTCTACAGGACCGAGGAGAAGAAGACTGAGCAGAAAAATTTTCTCTACTTTGATAAGGTACTTGATTTTTCATATTCCCCTGAAGGGTCGAGGATAGTAATGTCGGCTGTTAAGGACGGTGTAACTGACATCTATATACACACTGTAGCTGCGGGCACCAATGAGCAGATCACCCGCGATGTAGCCGATGACCTGAATCCCTCATTCCTGAGCAGTCCGGGCAGTGAAATAATATTTTCTTCGAACAGATTATCCGATACTCTATCAAACGCGGGGGATCCGTTTGAAAAGCTCTCCCCAACCTTTGATCTTTTTACATATAATACCGATAAGAAAAACAATTTGCTTGTCAGGCTGGCTGAAGGCCATTATTCAAGCAGATACAAGGCATCGGAGACCGCAGGAAACAGCATTTCATATATCGGGGACGGAAACGGTGTCCTTAACAGGTATTCCGCAGTTTTTGACAGCTCCATAAGCTATATTGACACTGCAATGCATTACCGTTACTTTATCAAATCCACCCCGGTGACAAATTATGACAGGAATATACTGAACCAGTCAATCCCTGACAGTTCGGATCTGTATGGTGAGGTTATCTTTAAAGACGGCAGATACAGGGTCAGAAGAGGCACATCTGATGGTCAGGGAAAAGTATCCCCGAATGAGATGCTCAAAAGCAATTTCCGCAAGGAGCAGGATAAATTGTTTCACAAGGCTGACAGTATTGAGGTGATAAGGAAATGGCTGATCGCTGAAGACAAGAAAAGAAGGGATACACTGACAAAACCACTTTATGAATATTACATTAAGAATGAACCTATCAATATCAGCCATTACATTTTCGAAAAGGAGAAGCAGAATTATTATGAACAGCAATGGCGCAAAAAATACATGGATATTGACCTTGACACCGGCAAGATTGAAATTCCGCTAATAAGGATCTATGAAACATCGTTTTACAATAATTATATAGCTAATCAGATAGACTTTACATTCCTGAACAACACATATCAGGTATTTAACGGGGGCGCCGCCTATTTCAATCCGGGT
>Ga0315295_10000300_pt1 | contig 41543 bp, 65 predicted proteins | sample YL17G14_0_MG_FD_204453 | JGI IMG/M metagenome (GOLD analysis project Ga0315295, IMG submission 204453) | Sediment microbial communities from Yellowstone Lake, YNP, Wyoming, USA - YL17G14_0 | ecosystem: Environmental > Aquatic > Freshwater > Lake > Sediment | place: USA: Wyoming | collected...
TACCGAGCTCCGTGGGCTTTCCCGTTCGCAAGATCGTAAAACCTGATCCATCAAAGCAACTGCTTCTTTATCACCTTTACCCAGAGAATATTTTTTAATAGCTTTGGTATATGACGTATAAAAATGATCTCTAATTCTATGAAACCATTTATGCCATGCCGGTTGAGATAAATTCATCAGAATCCCGACATGCCTGAAACCTAAATCATACGGAGGCAGATTAGGAACAATATCATAACCATTAACAACCCGTGTATGATAGATAGGAAGAAGATTATATTGATCCCTATATGCAGCTATGCCCTGTGAAGGGGCCCCATATGAAATACAAGAACATGGCATACCCAAATTCTTAGCAATATGTCTTGAACATAATGTTGATAAAGCTCCTCCCCTAGAATGCCCTGTACAATAGATATCTTTTTTTTCATTCATAGCCTTTAGATATTGAGTAACAGGATCCTTAAAAAAACTCCAAGCTGTATAAAATCCATCATGAATCATACCATCCCCCCAGAGCCCTCCCTTAAGGGTATCCTTAATATATGCAACTTTACCATCATCTTTAAGAGGATATGGATCAAAATTCTGTATCCAGGGCTCTAATTTACCCTTGGTTCCTCTAAAAGCAAAAAGGATTTTATCAGAAAACTCAGCAATAAAACCATAATCATCTTTATTATTCATGGGGGTAAAGTTCAGGACCCCATATTTAGGATCTAATTCTTTAGGTTCATGGCAAACTAACTCAGCCCATTGCCACATCTCAGCTATCTTATTCATAATATTCCCCTTAATTTGAACATGTAAAGGTTGGTTTAGAGCCCTCGCCTGTATAAGGCCTTGCATGCCCTTTATCTATCATTTCCTGATTTATGTTTACTCCATCAAGATAGACTATAGCATCTATACGAAAATATTTATCCCTTGTGATCTGTCTCAACTCAATCTTACAGGCATTTTTGAATCTTTCTACAAGATAATTTTTTGCCTGTTTCGCCTTAGCACGACTACAGGAATCAGGGCTGTTTAATTCAGGAGTATCAATACCGGTGAGCCTTATCCCCAAGTTCTTTCCAAAAATATCAGGTAAATTATACAGATTGGCATAGAAAGTATCCCCATCATACACACGTATAATTTTACTCACTCCTACCGTCTGCAAAGAATCCTGTTGAGCATAAGATACAATAATGAGAAATATTATAATAAGAAGCACTCTCATTGATTAGACTCGGCCTCTTTAAAGGACAGATAAAAACTTATGAGTAATCCTAAAATAATCAATAATAAGCCCATACCAATAGACCATTTAAAAATAAAAACACCCATTAAAATGGATCCCCATAAAACTACAACATCTAAAAATTTAATCATAAATAGCCCCTTTCTTTAATTATACTATACGCATAATACATAGATTATTAAACAAATATCCCGTATAATTATAATATATAATTACTAAAATTCTTGAAAATCAGCTCATAAAAGTGTATTTTTTATGATTAACAGTGAAAGGTGGGTAATTTTGGACAAACTTGACAATATAATTCGAAGAGCCTATCAAGATCTTGATTATTTTTATGGCCGATTTGGAGAATGGAACGGCACAGGGAAATTACCAGCATATAAGCCTCTTTCTGCCCCTAAAACTAATCAAGAAGCCAAAAAAACAATTGATCTAAGAAACAAAAGCGCAAAAGATATAATTGATACAATCTTCATAGAAACAGGTAAAAAAATAGAAATTTGTGTAAAAAGCAAAAAAAGTATCCTAAGACATGCTGAAGATATCTTAAAAACCCACAATTTTAAATATAAAATACCGGCCTGATGATCTATTAATATGGCTCATTTTAATATGAGCAATATCCTGGCTAAAATTCAAAAAGGTGAAATCAGAAATACTGTCTTACGACAAATAAAGACTTTAGAGAGGTCTTTAAAACTTCTCGATCAGAGCCGAAATATCAAACAACAAGAAATTGAGGAATATCATTCTAAAAAGCCAAAGAAGTCAAAAAAACTCAAAAGACAGGTCCATATAATAACTGATGGACTCAGGCATATTCACGAGGCACTTAAAGAACTTGAAAAATATAAAGATACGTCATCTCAGTCTTAATTGTGTTTTTGGTCTATTTCTTTTTTTAGGCTGCGCTTCAACAACACAAGAAATAATATTGCCTAAGGATTATAAAAAGACCTTTGAAACTATTGCTGGTGATGGGGCAGTCATCATTAAATAGCCTTGGCTCTCAATAAACTAATTTCTTCTCTAGAAATTTTAGACGTAGTCCCATTTAAATTTAAAATAATTCCACACGCCAACTCAAAAAACATTGCTTTTTTTATCACTTCCTCAAAAGTTTTACCTATAGTGAACATGCCATGATTTTTAATCATGACCATGTTACATAAAGGATTTGATAATCCAGTTTTAACAATATTTTCTATAGATTCTTCAGAACCTGGATTACAATAAGGGGCTATTTTAACAGCATTTATATAATAAGGAATCTCTGGAATAATATCCCAAGTATGCTTAATACTTGATTCAAAATCTATTGTATCTTCTATAAAATCCGAACAGGCCAATGCCGTAGCATTAAAAGATTGAAAATGAAGAACTATATCCATATCCTTACGAACCTTTAATGCTTCCGCATGTATCTTGAACTCCGAAGAGGGCCTTTTTGATTCTGAAAAAGGATGAACAGTCATCAAATCTATGTCACAAATAGCAAAATCATCCTCTTTAATTAAATCAAACCACGCTCCTGAAACGGTAATCTTCATTAAACCATTACTCAAACGTTCTGATATATTCCCGCTGCTGGCTTGAACAAGGCCCTTTTGGGCTATATAATGACAGGCTGATACTATATTCATATTGGATTGGAGACCACAGTATATACTGTTTTATTATTTTTTCTTTCAGCGACCATTTTTTGAAGTTTCTTTTTTGGATACATATTTTCATCTATTAAACCCACATGCACCCATTGGCGAAATTCATAAATGATCTGAGAATATTGAAGATCCGAAAAGGCTATTTTATTAAAAGCCTGTTTAAGTAGATCCCCCTCCATAGCCCCTACAAAAACCATATCTGCAGCTTCTCCAAAGCGATGTTGAGACGTAGGAGCCCCCCCAATGGCCTTATTAAGTCCATCACATCTGAATACAGACGTGATAATTATAGGCCCTACCAAGGTCCATATAGGTTCTAGGAGCTGATTACAGACCTTTGACAGATTATCCATATATTGTCTAGCATCTATCTGATTCTGAACTAGCCATCGCCGGTGATCTGTCCTTGTAACTGCCCCAAACGTAAAATGAGGGGATAAATTGTAATCCAGTCCAATCACTATATTTGAAGTAGAATCTGAAGGCATATTTATGATCCTGCGAGCGGGAAAACCCACGGCTTTAGCCGTGGGATGAAAGCGAGCTGTGACTGCTCCCACGACTAAAGTCGTGGGCTTCCATGAGCCCTCACCAGTGCCTTCGCCTTACGGCGGGGCACGGGTCGCTCAACAGACTCCAGCCCGAGTCTGAGTTCTTTAACAGATTTTTTTTAATCTCCGAATCAGATTTATTAGATCTGAAGCAAGGAGATTTCTCCGAACTAAGAGTTTTAATCTTAGAGCAAGGAGATTTTAGTGTTCAACCAGTATTTTCAACTTTGAAGAACAGTCAGAATCTTATGTAGAATATATATCTTTTAGGCTACATACTCAAGAAGTAACTTTCGTTTAAGGCTTGATATCTCGTATAGGTATGTCCTTCAGGATACCAGTCCTCTTTTTTTGTTGTTATTGGAATTTCACTCCACAATACTTCATCTCCTAAAATAATAAACCAAAAATTAGGCGAAGTATCTTCATAAAAGCCTATCTCAAAAAAAGGGTATTTCTGAGCCAATTCGTCAAATATATTTTGTATCGTGTCAGAAGGACCTTTCATTTCATTGGATAATCTCGAAAGATCAACGATACAATTTTTAAGCACTTCTACAGGATAGTAATTCATATTAAATTATATATGAAAAACAACATCTTTTAAACTTTAAATTTCTTTAGGGCCTCTTTTTTAGCATCATTCTTTGTTAATTTTTTACCCTGTGAGGCATATTCATCCTAACCAAAAGCCTGCTTAACCAGTGAAACTGCCCTTTTTCTCGTGGAAATGCGTAAGCAGTTCTTTCTTTGCAACGTCTTTGGTCAGTTTTTCACCTTTTTCAGCATAATCATCTTCAATTTCGAGTAAGATTTTTTTTGCTCGACCCACTTCAGCCCCAGTAGGGATCTTTAAAAGATCCATTATTTCTTTACCATCCAAAATGGCCTTTTCTGTGATTTTATCTTTTGAGGTCTCTCGTACCTTTTTAATCTTTTCTATAAGATCTGGGATATTATTTGTTGCTGGGATTTTCCCTAATTCATCTGCCCGGGCAAGATTTAAAATAGAATCTACCAATTCATCACCTACATCTCGGATAAATTTTCTTATAGCCTTGGTACCAGATGCTTCGGCCAGGTGGTGCCCTCGCATATGATTCCTGACCATCTTTTTTACTCGTTCGGTGGCATCATTTTCAAATTTAAGCCTTTTCATGACTGCTTCGGCAATGTCTGCCCCAACCTCTTCATGTCCATAGGCATGAATTTCATCCTCAATCATTTTTGTTGTGGAAGCTTTGCCAACATCATGCAATAAGGCAGCCATCTGGTTCTCGACTCCCGGGGGAGCATTTTCGAGTACTTTTAATGTATGCCTGTAAGCTGAACCCTCACTATGGTGCTTTGGGCTTTGTTTAATACCCTTCAAGGCCTCTATTTCAGGCAGGACGTGTTTGAGTAGCCCTGTAGCACTCATAAGCTTTATGGCCTGTTTAAGCTTGCCCAAATTTGCTATTTTTTCAATTTCTTTCTGTATTTGTTCTTTAGGTATAATATTTATTCTATCTGCTACTTTTTTTACTGCTCTTAAAACAGATAAAGGTATATCCCAGTCATATTTGACTGAAAAACGATACAGACGTAAAATTCTAATTGGATCATTACTGAACATTGTTTCCCAATTAACATTCGGATGACCTCTAAGTATTCCTTTTTCAATATCTTGCTTACTCTGACCGGTAAGATCTTCAATTTCACCAGTAGTCATATCTTTGAGTAACATATTAGTGGTAAAATCGCGTCGTTCTAAATCGTCTTCAAGGGTACCTCCTGGAGAAGTTTCCCGTTGTCGAGATTTTGGATCAGGATAGGTCTCTTTCATAGTATCAGCAAATTCAAGAACAGCTCCTTTAGTATTATAAATTTCATTTTTATAATTAATATCATCTTTAAAAGTTATTTGCCAGATAGGATATCCTCTAGTTTCTCCAAGTTGTTTCGGAGAAGATATCTTTTCTTTAAAAAGGTCATAAATATAATGAGTAACTTTTTTTGCACCATCTTTCATATTAACAACTAAATCCAAATCTTTAGCCTCTATAGAAGGGTCATTTTTAAGTAGACTAATATACTGATCTCTAACATAGCCTCCTACGGCCTTGACAAGCCCAGAATAAGGACTGCCGGGTAGAATAGATTTAAGGAGTTTTTCAACTTCTTTTTCGGCTTGAAAAGATAAGATATTTAAAAAATTTAAGGCTACTTTAATTTGTGGTTGCATATAGTTTTTCCTTTAAAAAATTATTTATTACTGATTGAATATCATAAGATTGATTTTTGATGTCTCTTTCCCATAATATTAATAAAGGGATATTTTTGTTTTTTAAATAGGTAATTTTCCTTAAATCCCGTTCTAGATTTTTTGACTGATATTTATCTGTTGTTTTATAAATTAGAGGATTACAATGCCAGTAATCCCCAAAACATTCAATTACTGAGTTATAATCTGGAATATAAAAATCAGCAAAGAATCTTCCTATTGGTTGAGACGGTTCAAAATTGACTTTTAATTTTTCTAAAATAGATTGCACAATAATTTCAATGGAAGTTCTATGTTTTTTCCCTTTTTTATGATGCTTAAATAGAGAAGCTAAAAATATTGATTTTTTCTCTTTTTCTTCTTCCGACAAATTTCTCCATAGAGCTTTCATAGTGATTGATTGTTTTTTTGAAGCTTCTAATAATTTATTATTTGTTAGTTTTGTTAAACCTTTGCTCCACGCTACACAACCATGCATCGGATTTTCAGTTCCATATAATTTTTTATATTTTCCTGTTTTAAATCCATTTTTCTTTTCTAAAGAAATTTTTTGCCCAGCTATTTTTATTCTTTCTGAATTGTTTTTTGTGAGTCCTTTATTTGGTCCTTTTTTCCCAAACATTGCATTCATTTGACCTTTATTTAATCTACTTTTTATGTCCTTTGTTTGCTCTTTAGTGTGTCTAAGTTTAAGTTTCTTAATTTTTAGTTTAATTCCATCTTTAGTTCTATTCAAGAAGACTGGATAAATTTCTTTTAAAGAAAGTCCTTGTATAATGTACATATCTTTTAATTTCTGGATATCAGATAAGGACCAAAATGAATACATTAGAAATCCTTTTTAAGAAGATCGTATCGACTTTTTTGAGGTATCAGCTGTTTCTTATCAAATAACTGTCGGCCGATGTCGGTTTTAAGGTCTGTTTTTTCCGTGCCGGCCTTATTTAGGATTTTATTTAGATCTTCCAGGAGGTCTTCGTAGGTATCCTTATCATAACATTGGGCAACTTGATCAGTCAAATATAAAGATAATTCTGGAAGGTCTTCTATTTTGGCTCTTTTTATGTCCTGGACAAGATTGAGGGCAATATCATGTTCTACATCGACTAGGAATTCCTCCATGTATCCTTTAAGCTCTTGTAATTCTTCTTCAGTGACTTTAGGGCACAGTTTTTTTACTTCGGTAAGACAGCCCTCTATATTTTCTTTTAACTCTTTATAGTAGAAACATCTTACCGCACAAATATCAAAGGCCTGTTCATCTCTTTCATAACTGTATGAACAGGCATAGTAAGTGTAAAAAACTGAATTGGACCACCTTGAATAACTGATTTTAACCCCTTTTTGTGGTGCATAGATTATTAATAACTTATTTTAAAGAATAATCTGTGGGATTTTACAGATTGGGATAGGGGTCATTTTATGCATTCCCTGAGTATGCCTTTGCAAATAAATATTAATAAATTATTCAAAAAGGACTGTATAATAAATATATATGATTAAATTCTTTACAGTTTTGAAGATTTTCATTATCATTTGCATTTTTATTTTTATCATAAAACATATTGGGCCTTCATTTATAGATGCCCTATCATCTTTAATGACTTTCATGTCTAAATAAAAATAATTATTGACTTTCATAAAAAAATAGATTATACTTATGTGTAACATTAAAAAGGATGGAAATTGCAAATATTTTCTACGGCAACAACAATCAGATCAGCAGAGACTCTGCCGTAGGTATTGGTCTGTCACGACATCTATATAGGCCTCTTCTACGTCAATAGAAGGGGCTTTTTTTATTTTTCTGCCGTTGTGGCAAACGGTTTGAACAGAAGAACTGAAATGAAAAGCTTTAAATGCGAAAAATGTGAAAGAACAGTTAAGGGAATCGGAAACGCAGAATATGTACTGGGAAAAAAGAAACTAAAAAATGTTTAAATTGCGGATCTGATATTTCTGGCAACGAAAGAAAGTATTATGCTCGGCGAAAGCGACAAAACTTCGTGAAGAAAATTCGTGATGCACTTGACAGTACTGAATGTCATGATATCTGGATCGCTGATGATCCAGTGAACAAAGATTTGTCTTTATAATCCGACGGAGTGATCCAACCGGGAGTTCAAATCTCTCCTTCGGCTTAAAGGGCATATAATGGTTCATCCACAAAATAAGCATGACCGAGTCCGTAAGGGCCATCTAAAAGGGCATAAAAGAAATATAATTCTAAAAGGGGCCCTTAAACAGGAACATCATTTAAGAGACACGACTAAGCCCTGTAGTTGCCCAATGTGTGGTAACCCACGAAAGTTTTTTGGAGAAAAGACAATTCAAGAAAGAAAACATGAAAATTTAAATGACTAACTGCGAGCGGGAGGTCGGCAATCTCGGGGAGTCTCATAAGCTTTCCTAACTTGGTTCAACTCCAAGGCTTCGCTACCATAAAGGATAACCAAAAAATGAAAAAAATTCTTGCATAAAACTATAATAGTTAAAGAAAAACAAGTCCCGCCAGGAAAAGCAAAAAGGCATTATAAACATATTGTAACCGCCTACATATCTTCTGAATTCATAGGCCATCAGAATTACAGAAATTTCGTTATTCCGATGAAAAGCGTAGATCTATGCGAGTGTAGCTCAATTTTGGTAGAGTTCCATCCTTCCAAGGTGGCTGTTGTCGGTTCAAATCCGACCACTCGCTCCACAATAAATCATTTTTATAAGCGTATTACAGATATGCTATAGATTACTCAACATCCTACATAGATATTTTTCCCGCCAAGACCATTCAAGCCTCCTTGAGGATTATACTCAATCCTTTCTTCCCATTATTATTTATTTAAAAACAACCCTAAAAGGAGTATAATACCTATGAGTCCCGAAATATTGAAACTTAAAAATCTATTAAAGAAGGCTGCTTCAGAGTTGTGGTCTTTAAAAAAATCTGTCAAAGAGAAACAGAAAGAAAATGATGCTGAGGCCCCTAAATTTCAATATCAATTATACAAATATAAAAAGAGCTATAGGCATCATCATATTGCCTACTCCCTTTTAAGAGGTAGGGCTTATGAAGAAGTTGAAAAACCCAGAAAAGACAATGAACCAGACATGGACCTTATCCGAAGGATTATCAATGAGTACAAATCAGAAGATGTATGTGTTCGAAATGACCTATCGGATACATACAAAGGAGTCCAGGGTGGTCATGCTTTGGCCCAGTTTGCCCTTGAACACTCAGAATTATTCAAGTCATGGAAAAACGGGCATTTAATTTATCTGAATGCCCATAATCTGAAATCCTTAAGAAAATGGGCTGATAAGTTATCCTTCATGGATATACCTATATCTATTTTCAAAGAGCCCGATTTGGATAATCAAGAAACTTCTCTGGCCTGTTATGATGGGGGAGAAATCTTTAAGGACCTGAAAATAACCTGAAATAGTGCCCCTGATCCTCAATGGCCGAGGGCTTAGTCTCTAAAACTTAGTATTACAGGGTTCGATTCCCTGCAGGGGCAAATTTAACATTTATCAAAGAAGGGCTATAAATGCTGAGATTTTTATATGGTACAGATTTTCATGGTAATACCGACAAGTTTGAAACCCTATTAAAATATGCCGTTCAAATGGACTTTAAACTTATTCATTTAGGGGCTGATATTCTCCCTAAAACCTCCAACATAATACATGCCCAAAAGGTCTTCATAAAGGACTATCTCAAAAATTATTACCGACGTTGCTCTGAATATGGAATAACTGTCCTGGCTTCCTTCGGAAATGACGACATTTATATCAATATGCCTGAATTCAAAAAATATGGAACCCTTCTTAATGAAATTCCATATCAAAAAGATGACTATGAATTCAAAGCTTATAACTATGTTCCTATATATCCTTTCTCATTAAGAACTGCCTGTAAGCTCGATTCTAAAGATTGGGTCTACACAGACAGACCCTGTTCCACTATGGATGTTGATCATACGGGATTCATAAAAATAGAAGACCCTGACAAATATTTTAAGAAAAAGGGCACTATCCAGGACGACCTTAAAAATTATACAGGCCATAAAAATTTGATCATGTCTATACACTGCCCCCCCTCAGGATTGGGTCTGGACATATGTATGGACGGCCGACGCGTGGGATCCCAAGCTGTTTATGATTGGATCAGAAAAGAGGCCCCTCTCCTGTCTCTACATGGGCATATACATGAAAATCTTGCCATAACAAACTCATGGAGAGTAATGATAGGAAGAACAACTATTATACAACCTGGGCCTAATATGGTTGTTATAAATATTGAAGATAATAAAGTGTCTTGTGAACTTATTAGATTAGATAACAGGCTATGGAATCAAGAGTTATAAAATTGGCAAAAAAATAGTTGTTTTTTAATTACTTTTGTGGTATATTTAGACAAAGGGAAAATAATATGTCTGTAAATCGTACACCCCAAGTTCGTCTACTGTCCACGTTTTCCCCGCATGTGCGGGGATTGAATCAGCTGGGTTTTGAAGTCAGTGTGTATTCCCCGCATGTGTGGGGATTGAATTTAGCGGGATTTAGTCTTAAATCGTATTTGATATCATGTATGCATATTAGATACAATTCATGGGCGGGGTCTACGGTGTAAAGAAAACAGAAATACGCAAGGGAAGTTACCGTAAAACCCCGCCTCAGACCTGAGAGCGGGGTTTTCTTTTTTATGGCTGCTAAGCTAAAACGGTCTAAGAACCGAAGTATCCAGTTCAACTCTGGGAGCAGCTATTTAAGCAAGTGTGGTGGAACTGAGGAAACTCAAATGCTCGTTCAAGTCGAGTCACCTGCAAAGCAGTAAAAACATGAAAGATTCCCTGGGCGATAGAATGAAGCTCTATTATGAGCAAAGAGTCCGATATATGCTCCCTCGTAGGACATACACCGTCATAAGAATTGATGGAAAAGCTTTTCACTCTTATACCATGGGTCTAAACAGACCTTTTGATGACCAGTTCATGACGGATATGGATGAAACGGCAAAATTCTTATATAAAAATATTCAAGGAACTAAATGCACCTATATACAATCTGATGAAATTTCTATTATCATGACTGATTTTGATACCCTGGATACGGATGCATGGTTTGACGGGAATATTCAGAAAATGGCCTCTGTATCGGCAAGTCTGGCTACTGGGATCTTTAATAAACTAAGACCCGGTCCTTTGGCGTTTTTTGACAGCAGGGTTTTCACAATTCCTTATCAAACCGAAGTAGAAAACTATCTAATATGGAGACAACAGGATGCTACAAGAAATTCTATTCTTTCTGTTGCTCAATCTTTGTATTCTCATAAAGAACTGATGGGTAAAAAATGTGATCAGTTACAAGAATTAATCTTTCAGAAAGGTCAAAATTGGAATGATCTGGCTCCCAGATATAAACGAGGCAGAATGGTTATTAAAGAAGCTGTAGAAAAAAACGGAGCTATAAGATCTAATTGGGTTACAATTGATGTTCCTATATTTACACAGGAAAGAGATTTTTTCAAGAAAATATTTCCTGCTATGATTTAAAAGGGCGTATAGCCAAATTGGTTAAGGCACTGCTCTGATGAGGCAGGTTATGACTGTTCAAATCAGTCTACGCCCATTTAATTCTTTGACAAATCGCGTTTGGGTCTGTGGCCAAGTTGGTTTAAGGCTTCTCACTTTTAATGAGAAAATTCGTCAGTTCGAAGCTGACCAGGCCCACTTTAATCAGGGACGTGGCTCGATTGGTCAAGGCGGCACTCTTATAAGGTGCGTCAACGAGAGTTCAAATCTCTCCGTCCCTAAATTTGCCTCAGTAGCTCAAAATTGGTAGATAGCACTACACTCTTAATGTAGGGGTTCTGTGTTCGAATCACAGCTGGGGCATTAAAATTATGGAGGAGTATGGCTAATTGGCTATGCCCCCGGTTTGCTAAACCGGCGCCCGAAAAGGGCTTCCGAGTTCGAGTCTCGGCTCCTCCGCCAATATATTTATAAGCTCTGGTAGCCAAGTGGGTAAGGCCACAGTCTGCAAAACTGTCATCCGGGGAAAACCGAATCCGAAAGGACCTGGGGGTTCAAAACCTCCGCCCTCCGCCAATTTTTATAGAAAGGATGGCCTTTTATGGCTCAGTATCAGGTTACTATCAGAGTCCCTATTGAGGCTTTAGACGATATTGAAGCGAGAAAGGCCATGAAAGCCTTAATGATTGAACCCATTAGTTCTATACAGACAAAGGCAGTAATCAAATTACAAAGACTTGAAGAGGATCGAGCTCCTATCGGAATCCATCTTATACAAAAGGATATTTAATGGATGACTTCTATAATTTAACTCGGCCAACATTGGCAAAGATTAAAGATATTTTTACATGGGGGCATAAAGAGGCCCTTCGTACTGATGTAGATATGCTCAACTGTAAAATAAACATCCATAGAACTAAAGCTGATAAATCTTTTGAGCAGGTATTAAAATTTATTAATAAGAGATCCTCTGGATTTTTTCGTATGATTCATAGAAAGAAATGGAACAGTTTTGGGATATTATCTGATATCTTCAAAGAAATGGATATTTTAGAGTTATTTATACGGAGCATTGATATTGGCGAAACAGAATATTTTATTTTTATGTATCTGCCCGTAGAAAAATTGTCCTATTTAATTGAAAAGTATTCTTTTCATAAGTTATAAAAATCTATGGTGGCTGTAGCTCAATTGGTTAGAGCACTGGATTGTGGTTCCAGTTGTTGCGGGTTCGAGTCCCGTCAGCCACCCTTTTCCATGAATTTTTTTGGGGCTATAACTCAATTGGGAGAGTGTCAGTTTTGCATACTGAAAGTTCGGGGTTCAAATCCCCGTAGCTCCAATTATTGGGAGAGTTGAGCAGTGTGGTGTGCTCAGCGGACTGTAAATCCGTGGCCTTTTGGCTTTAATAGTTCGATTCTATTCTCTCCCATTAATAAACTGATAACTATATTAAAGATGTCCGTATAATATATATGGTGATGTAGCACAGTGGATTAAAGTGCAGACCGCTCATAACGGTAAGATCGCAAGGTTCAATTCCTGCCATCACCACCAACTTTTTGAAAAAGGGGGCCAAACATGACATAGTTACTCTAAACTAAAGGAGCTGATTATGTCAAGATCACGTCGTAAGCCCTGGGTCGTAGACGGCTATAAGGGATCTAAAAGGAAGCAATTCTTTAAGAGGTATTCCAATAAACAGATCAGAAAAATTAAAGATGTTATCTCTAATGGAAAGGCCTTTAAAAAACACACGGATTCTTACGACATCTGCGATTATAAATAGTATGTCAACTCTATGGATATGAAAAAGTGGCACTCTGATGGTTGGTGGAAGGTGACAAGGAAATAAAATTTCTGACAGACACCACGAATCTATATCCCGTCTATATTTAAGCTCAAAACGACGAAGCGCAGTTTTTCCTTGTTTGGTTTGTTTTTGTTCGGCATCTGGCTGCTGCTGAAGCATGTGTCGGAAAGGTCTACGAATCGGTCTTAAAAACCGATGGGAGTATTCTCCCTTGCGAGTTCAAATCTCGCCCTGAGCAAGCATTTTTAAAGGATACCTTCTATGATAATAACAAACGATACATCATTTTCAGAGTTCTGTGATAGATGTGGTACCTCCTGTACCGAGCGTACCATAGAAAAATGCAAGAGGCAAGTTAAACTCGTCGATGACCTGGTACAATGCCCATCATGCTTAGATGAGAATGCTGAACAGTGGTGGTACTGTGAAAGATGTGGACATCGATGGAAATGATACCTTTAAAAGAGTGTAAAGATGGATATCTTTATATCATCCATGCCCGTAATTCAAGTATTGGCATATTCAATAAAAAAGACAAGTCTTTTACAATAAGTCGATGGAAATTTAAAAATAATTATTTGTTTGATGAATATCATTGGAACACAAAAAACTCATTTGGACCCTGGCTATTGCAAGGCACAGTAAAACCCTATAAGGAACTCTATCGGGTTCCACAAATGAATGATGTGGATAAACTGAAATATCTCAATCAAAAGGGCCTTGAGCATCAAAATGAAATAAATGAAATTTTTTCTCGTGGTCCTCTATACGACGGCTTTATATGGACCGAGAAAGGATGGACAAAAAAATGATCTGGTTCTCTTTTAAATTATCTCGGAATTATGCCATTGATATTTCGGGGTTTCATTGTATCCGATCATTTAAAGATGGAATAACTGGAATAGACTTTTCTATTAATCTGGATACATATGAAGGAGACCATAATCCTAAATGTGCCCTGTCATTAATTATTTTTAACTTTAAACTATTCGAAATAGAGATTTATAACATAAAACACATTTAACAAAATACGGGCCTATAGCTCAGTTGCATAGAGCAAGATCCTTCTAAGATCGAGGTCGCAGGTTGGAGTCCTGCTAGGCCCGCCATTTAGAAACCATGAACACATTCTTTACGGCAGACACACATTTTTCACACAACAATATCATCAGATATTGTAATAGGCCCTTCCTCAAAGAGGGGGATCTTAATGAAAATGGTCGATGGGTTTCAGAAACCATTGCTAATGAGAGAACTGCCTGGATGGATGAGGCCTTGATTCAAAACTGGAATGCTAAAGTCAAAGACGGGGATCGAGTTTATCATCTGGGAGACTTTGGATTCGGACAGAGGGAGAAAATTTTAGCTTTGACTCGGAGACTCAATGGGCACATCATCCTTATTGAAGGAAATCACGACGAGGTAGGAGATCCGAAGAATTATGGGTTTTCGGGGAAACATCAATTGCTTGATATAAAAATCAATGGGATTTATATAACAATGTGCCATTATGCTATGCGAGTATGGAACAGGTCCCATTTTAATTCTTGGCATATTTTTGGCCATTCTCATAGCACCTTGGATAAAAATTGGGGGAAATGCTGGGACGTTGGTGTTGACAATAACTCCTTTGAGCCAGTAGAATTTGAAGAATTAAAAAATATCATGATAAATCAGCCTGATAATTTTAATTGGTTAGGGCGATTGCCCGGGTATAATCAAAAAGAATTTGATGAAGCAAAACTATCAGAAATGAGTTGACTATGCCACATAAAAAAGGGCCAAGAATTGATTTATCTGGAAAAAAATTCCATGAATTGTCAGTTATTTCTTGTGCTGGAATCATGGGTAAAGTCACTAATTATAGGTGGCTGTGTAAGTGTACCTGTGGCAAAACAGTTACTGTATTGGGATCCCATCTTCTAAACGGGCACACAAAATCCTGTGGCTGCAAAAACAACAAGGAACTTGACTTATGTGGCAAAAAAATAAACAAGTGGACTGTAATCCGAAAAATAGGCTCTAATTCATATTCCCGGGACATTTTATGGGAATGCCAATGTGAATGTGGAACCGTTTCTTTGGTTCGAGCTTCTTGTCTAAATAAAGGCCATACAAAACAGTGTGTAGAATGTGGAAGAAAAACCAGAGCATATACAGAGGATTTTAGTGATGCAACTTGGGAAAGAATTACTCGAAGAGCAAAAAACAAGAAGATACCCTTAAGTGTATCAAAAAAAGAAGCATATGCATTATTCCTAAAACAGGGTAAGAAATGTGCTTTATCAAACAAAATTATATCCTTCCCTAAAACGGGTAAGGCGTACTTGGAAAAGGATTGGACAGCCTCTTTAGATAGAATTGACTCAAAAAAAGGATATATCCGAGGCAACATCCAATGGGTCCATAAGCATATAAATAGAATGAAAAACATTTTCTCTCAGGATTATTTTGTTGAGACTTGTAAACTCATATCTAAAAACGCGAAAAGACTGAAATGAGTTAACATGGAATCCTTAGTACTGAACATCATGACCATCCCCGTTTCGATCGTGCCTTACAGAAGAGCTGTCACTCTTGTCAGGTCTGAAAAGGCTATTGTTATCGAAAGCTATCCAGATACCTTGATACGGTCCGCATCTTTTAGCATGCAGATACCGTCCGTTATTCAGTGTACCCATTCGGACTACATACCCAAAAAGTATGTAAAAGTTCTCCCGTTTACACGTAAGAACGTGTATCTCCGGGACCATGGGCGCTGTCAGTACTGTGGCCACAAAGTCGGTTTGAACAGTCCAGGTAATTACGGGTTTTCTGGAAAACATCAGCTCTTGAGTATAAAATTAAATGGGGCACATATCACGCTGTGCCATTTCGCTATGAGAGTATGGATCGGTCTTGATGAATAAACCCGATACAAAACAGATTGAAATGAGTTAAAATTGTGGAATCATTAGTCCTTAACAATGGGTCACTCCCAGTATCTATAGTTCCTTGCAAAAGGGCTGTTATTCTGGTATTGTCCGATAAGGCTATTGCTTTAAAGAACTATGATGGATTGTTTTTTCGATCTTCTTTCATTGAATTACCCATACCATCTGTAATTCAATGTACGCACTCAAACTATGTCCCAAAAAAATTTGTGAACACTTTGCCTTTTAGCCGTAAAAATGTTTACATCAGGGATAAGGGCAGTTGTATGTATTGCGGTAAGAAAGTATCCTTAAATACTCTTACCTTTGATCATGTTATTCCAAGATCTCTGGGAGGAAAGACATGCTGGGAAAATATTGTGATATCATGCTCGAGGTGCAACCTACAAAAAGGAAATAAACTGGCCAGTAAATTTAAAAGGCCCCTTATCAGAAAACCTTATGCTCCTCGTTTAGATAAAGCGGCTCCAGCACATCTTGTAAGTAGAATTGCTGCTGCTGAAATCCCTCATGTCACATGGGAAGATTTCATTTACTGGAATATTATTTTGCAACCATAGGAACGAAATAATCTCTTAATTTAGAATAGGAAAGAAATTAAGGTCGATATTATGGAAGATATTAAACTAAAACTGAAAAATAAAGCAATTGAAGAACATGGAATTATTTATCCTTGTGGCAAAAACACCTGGGATGAATGCTATACTTTTGATGCCGACAGCATACTTTTCTGGTTTAATACAGAAAATAGGACCACTAAAGTCCTCAGGCACAAAAGGCCTATTTATAGCTTGATCTTTAACGACGAAAAAGCTCCCCATGAGACTCCACAGGAAAGTAGTACCTGAGAGTTTTTTTGTTCACATGAATGCTAAAATATCCTATAGTGATTATGAAACAAGAAGATGTCTTAAAAGATACGTGGATAAATTTCTTATAAAAATTATAGATGATCCATCTTATATAAGAATCTTAAACATGTTTAAGATTCCTGTGACAGCTCCCAGGGATCGTAAAACAAAAATAGGGGCAAGAAATCTTGCCCCTATTATTTAAAAAACCACCTTAAATAAACAATATTTCCGGTTCTTTGGCCTCTTTACAATTATACATATTTCGTATTTTCTCCTGTACCTCCCTAGGTTGATAAATTTTCAAAGAAACAGGAGAATTGTATAACGGATGCCTGGAATTAAGGACAAAACCCCCACCACTCATATCAAGATTTATAGACACATTCTCATTCAGAACCAAAGATATTTGGTTACAAGGTCGAATATCCTGTAACTCGTCCAAGGCATCAATAACCTTTTTCCAGAATTTACGCTTGATCCAGTCATTCATTAAGATAGCCCTTCCTTCCTAATTATTTGACCACATAGCTTGAATTAACCATATCCGCAAATTCAGGGCCCTTTTCATAATCATTTATCCAAATAATATCCGTATGCTTTGATCCATCTTTATCACTACCATACCACTGAGCCCTCCAATGACCTGAGACTTTAACTCTACTCATTAATTTCCAGGCCCCTATACCTCCAGCATTTTTGATATCTTCTACATCGGTATTATTATCTTTTATGTTTGATCCGCATATGGTAATCCATCTTTTAGTGTTTATCCCCTCCTTGATTAGTTTACGAATCTTCTTCTTTGATGTCAACAAACGCATTTCCTGACGTTGAGCATCAGGTTTTTTACTGGTGATATAAAGAAGAACATTTAATACAAAAGAAAAAAAATCCTCTATATAGTCTATATTTTTTATAGCCCCAAATTTATCTAACTCATCAGGATCTTTTTTATATTTAGCAACTATCTTTTTAACCTGTTCCATCACCTTACCGGGACCAATATCGAATCTAAAATAGAATGTAGAATCATTAAAATGAATTTCCGGAATAGGCTTCAAAAGAGAACATGCCATGATTCTGAGCTGTTTATAAGAATCAAAATCTTTCAAATAGACATAGAAACCATTAACTGAGACACGACTCCCGTCAATATCTTTAATGAAAAACATTCCAGGATCTATTTGAACAAAAATTTCTCTGAATGGGGATCTGATAAAGTATGAATCTATGTTTAAACTGGTTTGTGCTAATTTGGCTGCTAAATTAGGTGTGACATAATAGAGTCTATCCCGACTTTCCAACATATGATACATGTGGAAATAAATATTTGCATAATTGGATGCCTGGGCCTCTTCATTGGGTGAAATATTCTCCGGTATTATTATGGATCTTATGAATTCTTCGTACGTCGGATCACGGCCACATTTACTACGAGCCATGGAGAATATTTCGTCAGCTCTGATCCTTTTTAAGAATTCACAAACCGCTTCATAATGATTTCTTGGTAAGTGGGTCAACATAGAAAAGTTCCTTATTAATTAAATTATACGGAACTTTTCTATGTTGATTAAACTTATTTCTATTTAACTGTTTAAACCAGAGAATATTGATAAATTATTACTTAATCGATTAATTATCAATTATCTATTAATTTTGCCCCCTATATTAGATATGAATAAAATCATAGAGTCCCTTTATTTCTCCTGCTATTATTCTTTTCTACTTGGAAATATTAATAACACCCGGCTATATTATGACATTCTTCGCCATGAATTCAAAGACTTCGGCACAAAAGAGGCCTTAACCGATTTTCAATTCCTACAGCTTAAAAAAATAAAGGCCTCTTTAGAAACTGGAGATATCCCTAGAAATACTTGGCTGAATGAAACCCCTCATAATGGAATTGGAGACAAAGAAAAGTCACAACTGAATCAAAAAGACCTGATAATAAAAATTCATGCGAGTTGTGATCAATTAATATCTATTCTTAATGATCCTGTAGAGCTCTATAATCTTGAACACCCCTGCCAACCCTACGGTCGAGTAGATATGGTCTATAAAGGACCAAATACAATATATCCAGTAGAGATAAAAAAAGATCAAGGTAAACACGATCTCATAGGTCAGATCATGAAATATGATCTATTTCATAAACTCCTATTACATTACAAGCATTATGAAAATGTCCAGTCTGTGACCATATGTAAATCTTATGACCCCTTTACATTAAAGGAATTAAAAAAAATGGGCATTATAACAATCTGCTATTCTTTTAATAAAGATAAAATAAATCTCAGCCTTATTTAAAAAATATCTTGACATTTTATTTTTTTGGTGTATATTATATATCATGAGGACACAACGCCCCGATAATAATCCAAATCAGCAACCGCGTAACATTATTACGTTGGGGTGGGGATCTTTTTAATTTTTAGATAAAAAACAGAATTCAAAAAGCCTCCGCTCCAAGACCTGGGACGGGGGCTTTTTTAATTTTGGGGTGTCGTCCAATGGTAGGACAACAGGTTTTGGTCCTGTTTATCGTGGTTCAAATCCATGCACCTCAGCCATAGGAATAAAAATGGATTACAAAAAATGTCCCTTATGTTCTGGTTCAAAAAAAGTTCTATTAAATTCTAATGGATCATTAGAACCATATCTTCCAGCATTAGCTATGGATTCTCATCATAGAGGTAAAATAGTCATATATTGCCCTGAATGCCTTGAGAAGGAGAATGAAATTTAAAGACCTTAACAACGCTGATTTCAAACGGAGCGTCGCCTAACCTGGTTTAGGGCACCTGGTTTGGGGCCAGGCATAATTGGAGGTTCAAATCCTCTCGCTCCGATTTTTTACTCCAAGGTACGCTAATTTGGCAAGCGACCGCACTGTTAATGCGGCGGGAAGATTATATCTTCCTTCTAGGTTCGAGCCCTAGCCTTGGAGCCATCCCCTCATTTTTAATTTAGCCTTTCTCAAAATATACGTATAATATTCATAAGAGGAGAATTTTATATGTCCCGAGATCTTTTTTATACCAAGCCTGCAAGAACTCTTGAAGAATTCAAAGAGGGTGTCCGTTCCATATGGTACTGCAAAAAGTGTCATAAACCAGCTAAAGAAGAACATGAAAAGGAAGAATGCCCTAAATGCCAGAACGGTGGTAATTGCCATAAAGAATGCACACTAAGCCGAGTCCTCTGCCTTAAATGTAGTGCCGAATATACACTATAAACCCTAAACTGAAAAAATCATGAACTGTGACAAGGTATCCAAGCATATAATTCAATGGATAAACAATTATATACAGAATGCCTCAGCAAAGGGATTCGTTATTGGTATATCTGGTGGCATTGACTCTGCCTTAGTATCCACTTTATGTGCTAAGACAGGCCATAAAACTATATGTGTCAGTTTACCTATTTATCAGCCATCAGATCAGATAGACAGGGCCCAGAAACATATTGAATGGCTGAAAAAAAACTTTCCCAACATATCTGACAGGACAATTGACCTAACCAATGTCTTTGAAATCCTTAAAGAAGCCCTTCCTGAAGATAGTAAGTCTGAATTAGCCCTCGCTAATACCCGATCAAGACTGAGAATGACCACCCTCTATTCTATAGCCAATACCCAAAATCTCCTCGTTGCCGGTACAGGTAATGCCGTTGAAGACATGGGCATTGGCTTCTTTACAAAATGGGGGGATGGCTCCGTTGACTTTTCTCCTATTGGAGATCTCCTCAAGACAGAAGTCCAGAAACTGTCAGCTTTCCTAGGTATATCCAGTGAGGTCATCTCTGCAAAACCTACTGATGGTCTATGGGCTGATGATAGATCTGATGAAGATCAGATTGGTGCTTCATATCCCGAATTAGAATGGGCCATGGGATTTTGTAGGGCTTATGGAGAAATTAAATCCTTGAGTGATATAAAAGATTTTGTTAACCAACGCCAATATGAAGTTCTTAAAATTTATCTGGATAGACATGAAAAAAGTGCCCATAAAATGGCTATGCCCCCAATATGCTTTATCCCGGAAAGGGGCTCCTAAAATATGTCTTATAGTCGATGGGAACCTGACTCAAGATGGTACACATACTGGCATACAAGCAAAAGCTATGTTCGGGATACCCAGCTTTTTGATGTGTGTGGTGTGTGTGGTGTGAAGCTATTCACCTATCAGGATTTAAAAGACAATCTTGATAAATGCCTGAGCCTTATTCAAGAATTAGATCCTAAAGCATCTGAGGAACAATTACAAAAACTCAAAATATATATGAAGAAGTTCTTGTATGATGTTGAAACTGATCCCGACATCATAAATTATGAGAAGTTACAGCATGGGATAATAGATAAAGAATGGATAGAAGCCATTTATGAAGAAGCCCTCAAAGAAGAAGTTAATGAAGCTTTGACAGTCCTGAAAGTTGAAGATTCCGACGTGCCTCTTCTTATTGGGAATATTAAAACAGACCTTGGAAAGTTATTAATAGATAAAAGATTAAGGAATGAAATTAAAAAAAGTTAGTTATTCTAATACCAGAGAGAATAAACAGACTGGGTCTATGTCAGGAACCAAGTCAAAAAAGACCTCTATAAGCGTTAGAATAGGATCTTGGTCTGGTTATGGACCAAAAAAAGTTGATTTTTTGACCTAAATATAACTATCTTTATTAGAGCGGTTCATTTAACTCTAACAAAGGACTTTATCATGTTATTCGATAATAGCACTGTCTTTGCTGAAAAACAAGATAAATTAATCAATAAAATCAGAAATAATCAAAGTATCACTAAGGCAGAGATCTCAGACCTTAGAAATAATCTATGGTTTGCTGGCGCCGATATGACTGCCCCAAGTAATCTATCCGTTAGAATGTATTGCCTGGAAGACCTCTATGAAGGTAAACCTAACAGAGTAAATAAGCTGGCAAATATACTCAAGATCCTTTCCTATGATTCTAAAATCTGGGCAGAAGGTTATTCATATTGGCTGTATACCCGAGATGCCGTGGACCTGTGGCAAAAAAGATTTTCTAATCAGATTATTACTGACCTTATTTATTCCATAGATTCTGGTTTCGTTAAAACAGCCTATTTAAGAGAAACAGTCTGGTATCCAGCACCCTTCGGAGATCTAAGAGATATCTCCCTTAATCCAGACCTTCAAGGTCGATGTGTGAAAACCACCTTCTATGCAGGTATTGTGAGTATGTTTATAGAAGGGGATAAAATCATGTATCAAATCCAGGCAAAACCAATAGGCCTAAATTTACATGTCCCAGCAAAAGATAGTAAAGTTACTATCGAGAATGGAATCCCTGTAGGATTCAAGTTTTATACAGGATGGAATGATAAATACCCCTCAAAAGGGGCCCAAATAAAGGATGCTCTTAATCCTAAAAGATTATTTTCAATATTCAGATGATTATTTGCAGCCATACCAGACTTTTTCTCGGTCATTTAATTCTAGTATGGCTACCATTGGGGGCCTTTCCTCAATCCAAACCTTAAGAGCTTTGTCAAATGCATAGAAAAATACTTTATAGGTCTTGGTCTTAGGAAAGGTCCCTTTCCATTGAGTATAATTTAAAAGAGCTACTATAGCACGCTCTGTACTGTCCTTTTTAACCCGAATAGAAAGATTTCCATTACATACAAAGATTCTTTCTGATTTTAGAGTTTTAAGAGTATCTTTTTTAAAACAGAAACTCGGAAACATGTCTATATCACAGAATTCATAAACATATTTTGTACTTTCATCACTATAAGAAATCTTTTCCTTAATGTAATTTCTTTCTATCTTATCCAATAAAGGCTGATATTTATCCTTTGAGCAATCTTGAGAAAAACAGAACCAAGATAGAATAAAAACGATCATTATTATTTTCATATAGAGCACCTCCTTCTATTAAAATAATCATTATGCAGCACAAAAACATCAAAGTCATGCCAGATTTCTGCAGTACAGGTCTATGGGACACCAGGACCGAGATCATGATTGATTATACGGAGCTGAAAATTTCACAGGAACTCATCAAAAAACTCAAGGCTTGGATCAAATTCTATGACTCTAAATGCACAAGTAAAAAAACTTACTGCGTTTTAAAAAGTAAGGAAAAAGCCCTTAATAAGCGTGGACTGGCCTTGGCAAAGGATCTGAAAAAAGAACTACCTAAAATAGAAATCTTTTATGTCTCTGAGAGCCCTAAAAATATTGGAACACCCAAAATAATATCCAGAGAAAGGACTGCTTTATGATTTATGTAGAAGCTCCCAATACGTCTGATGCAGGAATAAGTATTTTTTTGGCCGGAGGAATAACAGGTTGTGAAAATTGGCAGATGAATCTTGTGAATAAAATTCGTCCTCTTGATATCACAGTCTTTAATCCACGCAGAGAGAACTTTCCTATACACGATCCTAACGCTGCCAATGCTCAAATAAAATGGAAATATGACCATCTTAGAAAGGCATCTTTTATATCTTTTTGGTTCTGTAAAGAAACTATGTGCCCAATCGTCCTTTTTGAACTGGGACAACATTCCATGACTTGTAAACCTCTGCTCGTCGGTATGGATCCCAAATACTCACGCAGACAGGACATAGAAATCCAGATGGGCCTTAAAAGACCTGAAATAAAGATTGTCTACAACCTTGATGATTTATCTAATCAGATTGCATCCATGTACAATCAGATTCTTTTAATTTGACTTTTCATTAATTTAATGGTATATTTATATTTATGATCTACTCTATCATAGAATGCAGCGAAAGTGATTGCGAGGATATTATTATCTGATAGGGTATTCTATTGTTGAAAAATTAAGGGGCCCTGTCAGAAATGTCAGGGTCCCTTTTTTATTGCAGCTCCTATAGAATAACGGCTAGTTCACAAGGCTTTCAATCTTGGCATTCCAGTTCGATCCTGGATAGGAGCATTCCCTTTGGGCTGTTCGTTCAACGGCCAGGACATGAGATTGTCAATCTCATAATAGGAGTTCGATTCTCCTACAGCCCGTTATTTTACTGAGTCAGCCTTTACAGGTTCAGTTTTTACGGTATCAACCTTAACTGTATCACTAATTTCCATACTCACTGTCATCCAACTCAGTGATATCTTCAGATCCACATTCGGGGCACATCTTTTCCTCTTCACTATCAATAGCATCTCCTTCCTCAAATTCAGCAAAACAATCATCACATCGAAAACGCATAAACTTCCCCCCTATTATGAATTTTACCCACTTTATTAAAAGAATATTAAGTTTTTTGTATCCAGAAATTAGATATTAATATTATACGGAAGTCTTTTAACAAAAGAGGCCTAAAAATGATAAAAATGTCTACAACCATGAATTTTAAATATGGACTTCATGCCAGACCATGTTCATTAATAGTTAACGCCTTGAAAGATATGGACTTAAAAATATCAGATCTCTACGTTAATGACACAAAAATAGATATGAAATCCATCCTTAAAATGCTTATGGCTTGTGTCCCCTATGGACAAAAAATAATAATAATCCTTGAGGGCCCTGATGAAAAAAAAGCTCAAAAATTCCTGAAAGATCTCTTTTCTAACAACAAAGAAGAATAGAATCAAAAATAGTGTATAAAAACGTTAAATAGACGTATAATATTACATTAGGAGATTTAAAAATGAGCGCTATGTCTAAACCAAGTACTGAGGACTATCGTGAAAAATGGGATCAAATATTTAATAAAAAGGATCCTCCCGATATTCTTTACGAGCAACAATCTGTAAAGGATAAAAATCTGTTTCCTATAAACCAGGACGATCTATAATGTCCCATATAAAATGCCCAAAATGTAAAAAAGGCCAGACAGTAGTCGTTGATAGTAGGTCTTCCCCAAATGCCTTATGTAGGAGACGACGGAAATGCCCAAAATGTAATCATCGGTTTTCAACCCTGGAAATCGATAAAAGTACATGGGACAAAATCATTAATATAATAAACACACTCCCTAATTTTGAGCTCTATTCTCAAGACATAAAAAACTTAAAACAACAATTATTGGATCTTAAAAATAACCATGCTGCTGAACAAAATTATCAGGAACCTTTATAAATCAGCCCGAATCCTCAACGACTTTAAAGCAATTCTTTGGATCTTTAAAGGTCGACCAGACAAATTTATTAAGAGGTTAATCAATAAACAGATTGGAAGACAGATAGGAAAAAAAATTTATTTCAAATGAAGCCTATAAAATTTCAACCCTCCTCTAAAGATATTCTTCTTAATACTTATTTCAGAGATATCACAAGATATTCAACTCTGAGCCAGGAAGAAGAATTAAAACTTGCCAAAAAAATAAAGCTCGGAGATGAAAGGGCCCTTAAAAAACTTGTTCAGGCAAACCTTTTATTTGTTGTCAGTGTTGCAAAAAATTATCAAAATCAAGGCATGGCCCTGATCGATCTAATCGATGAAGGAAATATGGGCCTTATAATTGCCGCTCATAGATTCCAAGATGATAAAAATTTCAAATTTATATCTTATGCTATCTGGTGGATACGACAATCCATACTCCTAGCCCTGTCCAGTCAATCCAGAATAACAAAAATACCCCCCTCAATGACATCCTTACTATATAAAATCAAAAAGATCAAAGAAAAACTGGATCAGAAACTTAACAGATTCCCAACAGATACCGAATTGAATGATGCCCTGAAAAAAGAACTGAATATCAAAGAGGAAACAATAAACAGGGCGTATAATATATATCAAGGATCCATATCTATTGATAAACCTATAATGGAATCTGACTCTGAAGACATGACCCTAAAAGACATCCTTCAGGATAATACCTTTATTGATGAAACAGAGGACCTTCTCAATAAAAAATATGTGGAAAAACTCCTGGGCACTCTTAATAAACAGGACAAGGAAGTTCTACAACTATACTTTGGACTTACAGATCTAAAACCATACACCCTTAAAGAAATAAGTGCTAAAATAGGCCTCACTTCTGAAAGAGTCAGACAAATAAAGATAAGAGCCATAAAACAATTAAAAAAGATCTCTGAATTAGGAGCCCTCTCATGACAAACATCCAAAAAAAAGCCCGACAGTTTCTTAAAAATTTCGATAATGACCGGATTAAGGCCTATAATGCTGTCATGAGCCTTGCTTTGGAAGCTCAGAAAAAACAGAACAGAATTCTTAAAACTCAATACCTCGACATAGCCCATGAAATAAATGCTCAGGCTTTTAAATTCAAAACCAGAAAAACAAAAGATGCTTTTAAAATTATGTATACCAGAGATCCACTAAATGAGGGCTCAGTCTTCACAATATCCTGGAAAGCCCTTAAAATCTATCTGGAAGAGAAAAAAATCAATCCTATAGGATTTAAAATTACCGAGAACGGTATAGACGTTTTCCATACAAATCAGTTCTATTCAAGCAAAGATCTTAAAATTTTTCAATAATTGATGAAAATAGAAAAATGGAAATTCAAGCAAAACTTTCTTTTAAACACGGCCGAATAATGCGTGTTCTTAATGAAAATGGTCTGAGTATTAAGGACTTGTCCATTATGGCAGGATGGGACTATCAAGCTTGTCAGGCCTTCGTGAATTTCAAGCGTATCCCTCGGAAATCAAATCGGGACAATCTTTTTAATGCCCTCTATAGCCTTGATCCTGATATCACATATGAAGAGATTTTCCCTGAACAATATGACAAAATAAAGGACATTTTACAACCAAAAGTCTCTATTCAGGACATTCCCCTTAAGAATCTTCTTCCCTACAACACTGATTTTATACCAATTGAAGACAACAATTACAAATCGGTTGAATTAACAAAAGACATGGAACAATTATTAAAAATAATAGAAAAACATTGCAATAAAAGATCATATGACATGCTTTGTATGTATTATGGAAAAGAAATGACTTACCAAGAAGTAGGAAAAGCCTTTCAGCTTACCACAGAACGCGTAAGGGGACTCATTAAAAAAGCCCTGGAACATGCAAAATTATATTTATATAATTATGAAAATCTTTTAGATTAAAAAAAGGACCCTTTATGATAATTCAAAGAGAAAAATTACGTAAGTTTTTTGACTCCCGAAGAAGACTTGAAGGTTTTCTGGCGCATAAAGATACCCCAGGCATAATCATAGAAAATGAAAGAGAAATTTTTCATGAACGTGTTATGGAACTAAGAAAAGACGGGATTGATGTCATTTCCAAGAGCCCTGCCATAGAAATTGCTTACCTTGAATTTATCGCCGAATATATGCATAATGAAAACTTGATGGACAGATGTGGTAGATGTTCTAATTATGTGGGTTTTGATAATGCTGAAGGAGAATCAATAAACTGGACCTGTCAGGAACACACAGACCTTCCTATGAAATGTGATCAATTTAATGACACAGGCTATGATCTTATGGAAAGACTGTCCAAATTCTGTATTAATAGATGTGAAACCTGTAATCACATCATAGTAACATCAATGGGAGACCCCATAAATGGCGTATATCATGAAAATGACGTTTGTGAATTAAAATGTAATCGTGTGGCTACAATATGCCCTGAATACAAAGAAAAAAAAGATCCTGATTACACTATAGAATAAAAAGGCAGGATGTTATTTTCTCTCATATAAAAATAAAGCATCGTGAATCCCATCCCACTGAGGTATGTCTACTGTCTCTTTCTCATTCCATGTTTCATCCAGAAGCTGGTGAAACCGGTCATCCCCTGTACAACCCCCACCACTTTCACCAATGTATATCAGCTTGTCCCCCTTAAACCGTTCCAAGGCCTCCGCAGCCATCGAATCATCATAAGGTGGCCATATCATCATCAAGACGTCATGACCCGCCCCAAACATCTCCATGGCCCTCATATGACCCATATCATGAACTTCAGTATGTTCTACTTCTTTCATTCCAAAATTCTTTCTCTGCCCCTTAAAATCCGTAGGGGTGACATGTATCCCCTCATCCTTTAATAACTTTGCCCACAGCCCAAGCCCCGATCCAATTTCCAGAACCTTCCCAGATCCCACAAAGGCTCTTATTTTTTCAATAGCCTCTTTGGTTGGAACAGCCCAGGCATAGTTCCCTGTAAATTCATGTCTACGATAATATTCATCCACTCTCTTACTCATATAATCCGGATCTCTATAATCATGCCTCTTAGGGCCGTGCTTCTCTATGGACTTCCATAGGTCCTCTGATGAGTACTTTAAAGCCACCCTAAGAACTGAAATATAAGATTTCTTAGATTTACCGGATCCTGCGGTGCTGATTATAAACCTTGTGGAGCTGTTAATTGATGATTTCATATTATGTCGCTCATCCCATTCCCCAAGCAATAATGTGCTTAGCCCATTCAGGTTCTGAGCAGCTTTTTTGCTTCGGCTTCTAACGGCCACCATCCCCAGCATCTATTGCTTTCTGATCGTCCGTTTTTCTCTAAAACAGACGTGACAGTATATATTCCAGAAAGTTTTTTATTGCTCACAAACCTCTTTTAGACAAAGTTCTCTTTAAATCTCTGTCTACTATAAGATCCAGGGCCCTTCCTAGGCAGTATCACCTGAGGCTTCTTAGGCGTAGTCAATTGCTGTCTTAATTTAGGCACCACAATCCTCTTACCGGAAGGACTATCATAGCGTTCAAAAGAAGGCCTCTCCGATAGGTACTTTGAAACTACAGCCATGGCCCGAATGGTCATATAGCCCGTGCCATTTCTATGTCCGAGGCCTCTTTTAGAAACTTACTCATTACATTCAGAGATGTTAAGGACGGAGAAACAATCCCAAAAGCCTTCTTCTCTAAAGCCTTCTCCTTTATGTCCTTTAACTCCTTACCAACACCCTCAATCCTCTGCCAATAAGATATCCAGTCAATAAGCCCGAATGGCATATGACGTTCCATTAACTTAGACTTACTACGTATTTCTGAAATATTCTTAAAAGGCAACCCTATCTCATCCGGCTTAATGTAATGATTAATCTCCTGGTAAACATTAAATAATTTATCAAAAAGAGTCACAGCCTCCTTTAATGAATCAATAGCAAAATCCGGATGACCCTTCAATGGGGGTTGATTCGCCCTCGGCATATCAATCAACTTAGAAGGCTCTGCTACAAACCCTATAATAATCCCATAGATAGTCTTTAAAAGAGTCACCAATCCATCAATAGCATCACTCTGAAGGGTATATTCCCCCTCCTTCAAACTCTTTACATGATCCCTTATCTTCTTGGCCTGTGTAGCCAATAACGTCAATACAATCTCTCTAGGAGACTTGGTCTTAAGCAAAGTCAAAACCCTCTCTTGTACATCTTCCTTGGCACCTGATGGAGGATTTACACGCACAGCCTTAGGACGTGTCTTACCTCCTGCCCCACCTCCTCCACCCCCACCACCCCACTCCTGAATCTCTTCTTTAATAAATTTTCGGACTTCCTCAGGATCTTTATCAAAAGCCCCATCCATCACACCAGTCACGTCCCGTACCTCAGGAATACGTAACTTAGCCCCCTTCTCAGGAGCCTTCTCCAACAATCCTGGAATATTCCTACGTACAAACCCACCCATAACGTCATATTCAGAAGCAGGCTTGTTACCTAAAGGACTACGCTCCTTTTTAGGCCTTGTAGTATAGGACTCTTTTACTCCCATCCAATGATTTATAAAATCATGGATCATAGTCCCTGCTATAATATCCTCATTCCTCTTTATTCTGACTCGAGCCTGATCATTACTAATTCCCAATTTCTTGGCCTTATCCTTCACAACATCAATTGGCAATCCCAAATCAAAAGCATCTGAAAAAACCTCCTGCAAAGCCTTTAATTCTATCTCAGCCTCTTCCTTATCCATTTTTTCAAGACTCTCTATCAACTTCCGAGCCATAGTCATATCTGCACCAGAAAAAACTTGTGCCCGTATCTTTTCACTCCGACCATTATCAGCAGTTTTAATAGGCGCCGCTGGGATCTGTCCAGGATATTTTATCATCGGTGTATAAGAACGCTCACCCTTACTGACCCCAACCCCAACCGGAAATGAACCAATAAACTTTTTCAGCAGATCCTTAAGCTTTAATAAAGCAGACTTGATCTGGTCTCTGGCCTTCAATCCATAACGCTGTACCGACCGTACCTGTTCAACTATAGTAGATCTCAACCGAGCCTGATCTATTTCGCCCTCTGCCAGAACAAGTTCATAATAAGCATACCTGGGCTCTTCCATCTCTCTAAACCATACCATTCCCGACATGTAATTATAAAGTTCCGAGAAATAAGCCACATAGGACTTCAAAACCTGAGCCGATATCAAAGCCGGAACCTGAACCAATGACTCCTTCTTTTGTGATAATTCCTTAAAATGATCCATAGCCTTGGTCAATTCAGATTCCAAAGCCTCCATATCCTTTGCCTCTTCATCAGAAATATCCTTATGACCTATATCAGCAACCTCCTTAACAAGAGCATTATGAATCTTGGTTATCGACTCGATCTCCTTATTCAAAATACCCGTAATATCCTTATCCTGAGCCTTCCCAGGTAACTTTCCAATAAAATCCATCAAAACCTTTATGCTGTTCTCACAAGACTCCTTTATAGACCTATAAAGCTTCAGCTTCTTCAGCTCATCCTTCTGTATATCCGTCAAAAACTTCTTCTTGGATGGATCCTTCTCCAATTCTTCCAAAGGTCCTAAATACATATCCGTGTCATCTATCATCCTCTGAGCACGTTCCATTTCCTTCTCAATATTCTCCAAAATATCCCCATCCTTAACCTTCTCGAGAACTATCATGTCCTTTATAAGATCCATGACCTTCTTATCCATATTTTTAATCTTGTCCTGCTGTTCAGGACTTAATACATCTTCACCTCTGATCTCTGTTAAAACCTTACCTAAACTCGACATTTCCTTAGATACGTCAGATATCTGTCTCTTAAGTTGGGCTATGTCCGCTATCTCCCCAACAGGACTCAAACTAGCAGCCTCAAAACGATCCGCTACACCCCCCATACCATTCTTCAACTGCCTCAAAAACGCTACCAACCCTTTATACTTCTCCTTCTCAACCATACCCACACTCTTCGGCTTCTCTATCATCTCAGACTTATGTGCTAAATCACCCTTCAAAGACTCCACTAAACTCTCCGTACCCTTATCTACCCAAGCCATATCCCGAGACTTAGAAAAAGCCTCATAATCAGAAGGAAAATCCTTCTTAAATTTATCCCTACGACTACGTAAATCCCCTATAATAGCCTCAAAAAGACCCAAAGCCCTCTTCTTATCACCCATCACCTTACCTTTTAAACCTTCCTCTCGCTCCTCCCGATCCTCCTTCTTTAAACCCTTCTCTATACCCTTTAATTGCGCATCTAACCATATATCAAATGACGCAGCCAATGTCCGTGCCAATACTTTCATATCCTTTATATCTAACCATCCCTCAGGACGAGGCCGATCAATCTTATAACCCCTTAGCAATTTTACAAACTCTTTCCCACCCTCCGTCTCAGGCCCAGGAAAGACTGCAGAATAGACATACATGCTCGCAGACCGTAATAACTCCTCATCCTTCACCATCTGCTCTATCTCATCCAAGTCAGCCTTAAATGACTCGTCATACTCCTTCTTAACCAATACTTTTAACTCATCAACCTTTTTCTTTAAAGACTCTATACGCTTCTTGTCCTGCATAATCTCTTTCTTCCCTAACTCCTCCTTCAATTCCAACTCCACAGATTTCAATAACGCCTTCGCCCTCTGAATATTCATCGTCTCCGTCACCCTAGGACCATGTAACTTTACCTTCTCTCGAAGATTAAACTTCTCCGTATACTGCTTATGCGCCGGATCAGGATACCCTATCCCAGTCGGAAACTTCCCAGTAAAATCATCTATACCATTATAAATCTTATCGTTCTTGTCATTAATATACCGCACCTGATACTTACCCTCGACAGGTATCACACCCTTAGGCCTTACCTCACGATCCACATAATCATCCAAAACCTTCTTCAACTCATGTGTGTCCACTATCTTCTCATCATCCAACTTCATCACAGACTTCCCGTCACCCTTAAATGACCCATCATCATTCAAGCCACATGTATAAACATAAGACACAGAACGCTCTACCTTCCCAAAGGACCGGAACACATCAAAAGTACCTACAAACTCTTTGTACCCAAAATGAGCCTCGTCCTTCCCTACAACCTTCTTCCCTGACAAAACATCCATAATGTCATAGTCAGATACAAAATGTACCGATACTAAAAACTTCCCTTTGTCCAAGCCCTGTCGGATTATAGCCTCATAAGACTTCGTTTCCAAAGGGCCTGCTGCCTCACCACCCTCTTCCTCCTTAGGACCTATACGAACAATTTTCTTCGCCATAACCCTGATCATCGATGACAAAATATTCATAGAAGCCTCTTTCTTCATAATTTCTTTGTACCATGACTCATACATAGGTTTAAACCGCGTTCTCATAGTCCAGTATATAGCCTCAGGAGTCTGTCCTATCTCTGTAGCAACACCCTTAGCATCCTTACCATCTATCAACAACATCATAATCTTTTTTACAGTCTGAAATTTTGGGGAATCACTTATTTGACGATTTACATAATCCCGAAAATCCTCCTTGTTCTCCTGATCCTCTAACACCTCTTTATAATCGGGAATGCCCTCTATCTCCTTCTCCCCCAAATCTTTAACAGCAACACCAAGTCCCTGAGCCTTCAAAAAGGGCACCAACATGCCTCGTAAATCAGATTCCCAAGTATCCAGAGTCTGACGGGGGATCCCCAAATCCTTTGAAACCTCAGGCTGGGACTTCCCACCAATAATCCTGTCTAATAACAAAACCTTATAAACGCGACGCTTCTTTTCGTCAGAAACACGACGGCCTATAAGATCTATAATGTCCTTTATTAATCCCTCCCGCCAATCCTCCGACATCAAGTCCTTATCCAAATCAATTTCATCAGGTAAATCCTCCACCTCTTCAATGCCAGTCTCCTTACCCAACTCCTCCGCATGCTCCACATCCATAAAACCTATATCCTCCGGACGCTTCTCATGCTCAGGCATTGACGTCTCTCGACCCCGTGACTTCCAATAATCCACCCAATCATCCATGTCATGTAACATAATCCGGTACACCGTACTATAAATCAATCTCCCCACATCGTCCAATATAGGCTCCAAATCCTTCCGATCTGTATCAGATAAATGCTCCCCAGGATGAACCAACTTCAAAGCCTGATCCAACGTCACACCCAACTTCTTACGTACAATCGACACCACCCGAGCTCCCAAGTCCTCCGCCTCCTTACCCAATTTACCCTTCTCCCCCCCTATAAACTGATCCGTCAAATGATCAAAAAACTCGTCATGAGGCAAATCTACCCCTAATACACCTTGTGCCTTCCTCAATAACGTCATATATATCGTGTCAAACTTAACCTTCTCCATTAATTCCGGACGTATGTACCGTACCAAATGATCCTTCAATCTCTTCGATGATCCCCCAGGCACAAAAGACCTGACCAAACTGGATATACACAATAACATAAAATCCATCCCCCTATATTAAGAGAATGACTCTTAATATTAATAGATTAACATAAACGCCCAATTTCTATATATATTTATACCAATACAACATTGGGATATGATGATGGCTTCGATGGCCTGGGTTTTATTTGGATATAGTACACCACGGCGAAGGCTTCATCTTCGATGACTGAAAAAGAAATAATCTCTTAATAAGATCCCTCTCAGTCTTAAAAGGAGATTCCCATTATGACCGGAACAACCCATATCTCTAAAGCCCTAAATACCCTTGCTAAAAAATCAGCCACCTACGACTGGGCATCCCCTCCCCATGGCCATGCCTGGGAAATATCCGAAACAAGTATAGGAAATGCCCTGAAAAACTTCCAAGACGAAGTCAAAAAAACCGACAAAACCATCAAAGACTCCAAACTCTGGGACATCCTCGATAATATAGTCACCTCACACCCAGACGGAGAAAAACTCCTCGATGAAGAACTCAAACATAATAAAGAATGGCAAAACTTCAAAGAAGGTAACTACACAAACCTCGAAAACTGGATCACTGACCTCAGAACCCTGGAAACCTGGGCCAAAAAACTCTCCGAAAAAATCTAGCGACCCCGAAAACGACCGCGTAGGCAGATTCATGAAAGGTAATATCGTCGAAGTACGCGGCAATGGCACCATCTATGGAGGATCTGAAGGCCTACCAAAATTCGTCCACTTTATCATCAAAGACGCCACCATATTTCAGCATAACTCTTTCCCACCGAAGGAGCCGTCACCACAGCTAATGGAGTAGCATAGTCATGCATCATCTCCCACCGCTCCCCCTCAGACTGCGCCATCCTAAGCTTCTGCTCCACCGTCCTATCATTAATGTACATGCTAAAAGACATATGACCTATGTAAGAACTGTCCGACGACTTACAGGAACCAACCTTAAACGAATCCACCACTATATCCAACATGAAACTCTGAAACCTTGTCCTCATCATCCTCATTCTGATTGTCAATATGTCATGCAAATACAATTCCTCTCTTTCATTTGAAACCTACGAACTATACACAGACCCCACAAAACCCTCCATCCACGGTATCCCCACACACAACGCCATGTCCCGATGTTCCACCATCCCCCGAATCAATAACTCCGACTCCCACACCCTTTCCCACCCCTCTATCTCATATCTATGTATAATCTCCAAAACATGATCATCCGAATAAATCTTACCCCCCATCACAGGCCTCTCATCATCTATTCTATTTATAAATATGAAACAACCAACATGACTGCTTTTACTCCCCCGAAAAGGTCCATACTCCTTGTACTGCACACCAAATATAAAATCCCCTCTACGATACCACCTCATTATCTCAAACGGTATACCGATCTCATGCCACTTCGAACACACCTTCCAATCCCTGTACCATACCCGATCCGTAGGTATACTGTTCGAAACCTCATACCCAAGCCCCCCAGCTAATTCATCCCAATATTCCCTATCCTTTATCATATCCTTGCCCCTTATTACCATTATACGGATGAATTATAGAAAAATCGCCTCGTGACATGCTGTTGACCCAGAATTTGCCAAATATGCCAAAGACCTACCAAGATATCATGCCCCATGACTCTGTAGAAAAACTCTACTGAAAAAATCCATAACTTTACTGAGACCTTTTTCAGAAATCAAAAACATGACCAGGACCCCGTGGACCTTAAACAGCCATTTTCTGGATAGCAAAAAGTATGCCAAAAATAGCTTTTTAACAATTGGCAACTAAGGAAAATTTTTCGCATATATAGTACGGGAAAAATGATACAAGATAAAAAATATCTTGTATCAATTGGCAACTAAGGAAAATTTTTCGCATATATAGTACGGGAAAATTGATACAAGATAAAAAATATCTTGTATCAATTGGCAACTAAGGAAAATTTTTCGCATATATAGTACGGGAAAATTGATAGTGACCATGACAGTCATGGCACTAATAATACAATACGAACCGTCATTTAACCTTAACCATAAGGGGGGATTGTATGGGTGTTCATTACAATAATAAGCCAGCTAAGGCTGTCATGGTCAAGGCCGACCGGGAAACGGTTTCAAACGTCCTCGGTCAAGGCCGTCCGGCCAGTCAAACCATGGCCGATCTTCTGGCCAGTTCTACGGCTGGGAAAACCTTGGCTGTCATGGCCAAGGCAGGGGCCGAGATCACAGCCCGCCAGTTTGATGAACTGGTCGGGCTCGTAGTCTTTGTGTTCGAAGATCATCCGGCCAACTCCGGCCGGAAGTGGAACGTCCGGAAAGACATCCTGCCCCGACGGACGCAGTTCCTCCGCTGGGTCGCGGAAGGAACGTCCCGGGTCACGTTCAGTGACTTGTCCACGGCCTTAAAGGCCGCATACACGTCCCCGGCCGCCTATGCCGAGGCGTGCCGCCTCATGGCGGTCGAGACCCGATAGTTCGTTCATGAGGAGTGTATATTTTTGACAGGAGTCAACAAAGAGGCATGTTTGAGAGACGTAAACAGCGAGTCCCGAGATCCGGGACCTGATCGATTGAATAAGGGGGGACGTGCCCCTCTTTGTCTTAACCTTAGCCACTGGAGGTGGTTATGATGTCAATTCAGGACGCCCTGTTGTCAAGTGACACAGGGAAAGGCCTGGCCCTTGAGGCCAAGGCTTGTGAAGATAAGGCTGCCTGTGAGGCGGCCGCTCGGTTTGATCAGATCAGGGCCTTGGTAAAGTATATCTTCGAGAACTTGCCGAGAGAACAGGATCGAAAGCATAATTACCGGTCAGAGGTATTGAAACGCCGTGAGCAATACATCGGATGGGTGGCAGAGGAAGGTGGTCAGAAGTATGACGCCTTAATCCACGCCCTGAAACACGCCTACGTCTCCCCGTCCCACTACCGGGACGCTGAGGCCCTGCTTCATCTGAACTAAGGTCAGTGCCCGTGCTGATTAGTCACGGGCAAATAGGAAAGAGGCCCAGTGATAAACAAGTCATGGCAAGGGCCAAGTCAACATCAACAGGAGGGATTTCTATGTCGATCAACCGGAATCGTGCGAATCGGTTGTTTGCGGAACACACTAAAGTTGGATCTGCCATGGCAGCACGTTATGAAACGTGTCCTGTAACGGGCAACTGTGAACGGTGTTTTCCACACGGACCGGAAACCCGTAACAGTGGTCAGAAATACCGTCTCCGAGAAAGGTTAAAGGGTCGGTATTTGTATGATCGTCGTCAGGCCCGTCAGTTCAAGGAGTGGCAGAGGCTGCTCTGTCTGGAACCTGTAACCGAGGAGGATATAGAATGGTAAAGATCTCATCACTGTTATTGCTGGTCGTTTGTTCCATTTTAGCGGGTGAGGATACTGCCATAAGGGACACGACAGAACCAAAATTGATCCGGGCTAAAATTAAAGCACCGGATGAGACCCAGGTGTTTCAGGATGAACTTAAATGCCTGAGACAACAACTGGGCATGGAGAAAGACAAAAACAAACGTATCGATCTCCAGCAACGCATGAGTATCTGTAAAAAGTTCCTAACCATCTGACCCAGAGGAGGGATAAGGATGATTGTAGGGTTCATGTTCTTAATTCTTGCCGCAGTGGTATTGATTGTCATGTGTATCACAATAATTATCGAGACCGGGATAGACTTAGCCAAGGCGTTAAGTCCTGAGTCCCGACAGGTCATCACATACTTCAATAGGGAGGTAAATAATGGCAAATCAGTGTGGATATTGTGAACAACGGCATGTTCTTACAAACGTTCTGATTCTTAATCAAGGCGAAATATGGTTAGAATTTTGTGAGGCCTGTGGTAACAAAGAGTCTCTAACCAATACCGAGACTGGCGAGACATTAACCGTCCGTCAGTTGTTTGACCGGTGTATGTCAAAGTCCGAATCTTAAATTCATACGGAGGTAAGTATTATGGCCACGAAGAAAGCAACTGCCCTACCCGAAATCACAATTTCAACCGGCCCTATTGCAGACTTTGCTAAGTCTGCGTGTATAGCCCGGGCCAAGGTCTCGGAAGCCCAGAATGAAGAGGACACGGCTAAGAAGTCCTTGGTTACTGAGGCAGAGATGTGGCGTGAGAATAAGGAGCAAGCTGGGGAGTACATAGGTCTGATCCGGGTGATTCAGGAAGATTGTCCTTCAGTTCGGGTGGAGTTTAAGATCTCCAACGGGGCCATAACGGAGGATCAGCTCCCGGAACTTGACCGGGTGTTTGGTTCAGTCAGGCCGCTTCTCTTTGAGAAGGCTGTGGCTATAACTGAGATCACAGACCCTGTGGAGCTGATTGATTCTCTCAGCTCGAAAGGCTTGAATCCCTGGGATTATCTCCAGGTGTCAGTCAGGACCGGTCATGATGAAATCATTGCCCAGCATAAGGGCGTGATAACGGACACGGCCCTGTTGCCTAAGAAAGGATTTCTGGCAACGTTGAATGACGTAGCCAAGTCATTGACCGATGAGGCCAAGGCTTATGTCAAGGCATATTTGAAGGCGTCTCTGAAGCCGACAGTGCCTTTGACGTCGAAGGGATTGACGAAGGATGCGTAGGTATTATGGCCAGCCCTTTACGTCTCGTCAGATTGATGAGAGGCGTAAAGAGTTGGAGCACAAGAACTTAGTCTCTGGCCGTCCTATTCGAGACCGAGTCATCGGGTCTGATGAGGTATTAGACTTGGTGATTGAAATGGGCCGTGCCAAGAGTGCTGAGGAATTCTTAACCCTTATGAGGAGGTTATAAAAATGCCGGAAGATCTGAAATGGTTATACAGACAGCAGATTGATCCGTATAATGATATTGAGGATACGGCTTTTGATGAGCAGGCTGAGAGGTTCTTTCAAGAGGAGATGGTCACAAGTGAAGACCAATAAGCTTAAAGACCTGGCCAAGATTGAGGGTCACGAATCCATTGGAGCACTGTTAAACGACAGTGCTTTAGATGCAGTAGTTCCTGGAATCTGTATGGTTCAGGGTTGTAATTACACGACTAAGGTGGAACCGGATCAGGAGCGTGGATATTGTGAGTCTTGTGAGAAAGGAACGGTGCAGTCATGTCTAGTCATAGCCGGTATCATATAAATCTTATCCGAGGGGGGTTTCCGATGGATAAAGCTCGTAAGGATATGCTCATGTCTCTGGCCCGACAGGGTGATGAGAAAGTCTTGTCAGTGGAACCCAAGAATTATTCCTTGGATGTAGCCTTTGACTCCGAGGAGTTCCTCGAAAGTCTGGAGCAGTTTTGCGAGAACGGGAAAGAGCCCCAGGAAATATATTGGGAGACTTTGTTCCGGTCCAGGGTTGAGGAGAACTTATAAAGGTCTTAGGCGGCAAGTATGTCACCAAGTTTTATGGAGAATGGGCAAGGGTGGCGGCTTCCAGTCATTGGTTGTCGTAATTAGCCATCCCCGAAACCTCACCAGCTTGCCGCTTTTATTTCTTAATTAAAAGGATTTGTTTATGAGATGGAATGATTACTATGACGAACAGGCCCTTTCCCAGATCAATCGAGATGGTTATCCTCACCTTTGGGTTTGTAACCATTCTCATAATGATGACCATGATCATTTAAAATTATTGGTTTGTTTAGGTAAGACTGGGGATTATCCGAGTAGTCATTATTCCTATGCCATAACCTTTATTGCTCGTGGATTTAATACTCGTCTTATAAATGAAATGGGTAAGGTAGAATGGATACATAGGGATGTCTGGGAAGAATGGTTGAAACTTAAATATGATAGTCCTCTAACCGTAGATATTCCACATCCTTACATGACCCGGGTCGATTTTACAGACTTACCTTTGTATTTAGATTTACCATTTAAGTGTAAGATGTTTGAGGAGTTATTACAGTTGTTTCCTGGCGTGGCGGTAAAGTGCCAGGGTTACCAATACACTATTAAACTTGCGGAGGTATATTATGACAAGAGCAGAAAAAGTAGAAATGGTTTTGCACGATTGCCTTGGTGATGATTATACTCCATCGTTTAAGCTCTATTTGTTAAATAGAGCCACAGAAGAAAAATTAAACAGAATTATAGCTGATAGTGAAAAGGCAAGAAAAGAAGAGTTAGAGGATGCGCTCAAGACGGAGGTTTGTCATGCCTGATACGTGTTATTGTGGATCAGGGAAGTCCAAGTTATCTTTGTATGATGCCCGTGGAATATTCTGTTGTTATTATTGTGATGATTGTGAGCAAGAGAAACGGGCCCAGTACAGGGCAGAGGTCTTGATGGATCCGGGTTATGATTATGATGAACAGGTTGAACCGGACTGGAATGCTCAGGCAGAATTGGAGGAGTACCATGGGGAATGATACTGTAGCCTGTATTAAATCTAATGTTGATATGTATACATTGACATCTCGATCCTGGTGGGGCCAGATCACGGTCTCAGAAGATGGGTGTCTGACAGTTATTTCTGATTATGGGAACTATGGATATGCCTGGCGATCCTTTGGAAAGAGCTTTAAGAAGTTTTTGATCACTCTTGATGGGAGCTATTTATATAATAAGCTCGGGAGAGATGTCCCTAAAGTTTTTAATTCGAAAGAAACTTCTCAGGAGATTAGGACTTATATTATAGAATGTCGTCGGAACAAAGAGATCTCCTCAGAGCAAGCCAGGGAATTTTGGGATGAAGTGGAAGAGATAGAAGCCATGAGTGACACCCATGAATATTGTAGCTTTATAAATCATTGGTCATCTTCCATCTTGAAATTGTATGGAGAGGATCCATCATCGATTCCATGTGTGGAGGATGATAATTATCAGCTTACGGCTTTTATCGAAAAGATCTATCCTGAATTCGTTAAAGTCTTAAAGGAGGAACTTTATGTGGCAAGCAATGTTAGCCATGTTATGTCTGCGGGTTAATGCTGAGACCCATCAGAAGGATGAGAAGCATCTTGTCGTTATAGCCCCGAAGGAATTGGGCCGGACAGAAAAAAAGCTCATGAAGGATTGTTTACCTGAAGAGTTGTCTTTAGAATTTGTAGTGGGGCCTAAGTTTCGGACCATGGAAACCCTGAGAGGGTTGTTGCAGGCCCAGCAGGGAATGACAGGACAGATACAGGTTAAAGAGAAGGAACTTAAGATAATAGTTCAGGGTATGGATTCACAGGCTCAGGTCTGGGTTACGGTTAATGATATCTTGAAGCAGGATGGTTTTTTTGCACGCTGGCAGATTGAGACGGATACTGATAGTGGTTATGTGTATGACTCTGCCGTGGTTACAGAGATACAGACACGGAAAGTAGGGTCTGGTATTACTAAGGAGTCCTTGATGGATCTTCAGATCCTTCTGGGGTCATGTAACTCTGTTGAGGATTTTTTGGAGAAAATATAAGTAGAATAAAATCAAGGTCATTCACAGGGGAATGACGTACTTTGTGTAGTTGTATGCAATATGCAAACCTTTTGTTTTGTAGTGCGGTGTAGTAGAGTGCCTTTAGTAGCAACAGCGCAAAGGAATGGAGGCCCCTAAAGTCTCCGCTGGTGGTTCAATTCCACTTATGCCGTGTGGTCGGCAGGTAATGTTGCGCACATGTGAAGTTAGGATGGGTGCAAATCCCACCACTACATTATGGAAGGTTTGCATACAGCATACAACAAATAAAGTGCGTTCGCTTCGCACATGCGGAGTACCGCACGTCGCACATTTATCGGACGTTGTACGAAACGTGGCTCTTAAATTTATTGAAAGGCGGCTACTATGCGATTTTTATTTTGGACTTTCGTATGGTTGTTGACGTTGTGTAGTATGGATATATCTGTTGAGTATAGTGATGGGCTTTCTATCAAGTACAAAGGTTGGTGGAGTAGCCGCCAACACAAGGAACCCGCCACGCATCGCACAACAGCGCAAGGAAAGAAATGTCCGCATTGTGGTGGAAGTTTATCATAGCGTCCACTTCTTCCGTTGCGCAGGGCGTTGTTTGCAATGCCTGTGATTTATTTGAATTATAGGCGGCGCACAAGAAAGGTTTACTATGAAACATGTTAGGTTATGCAAATTAACAAAAGTTGGTGATTGCAAGCGTCTCTATATTGTAAACG